>ERZ1030898.5-NODE-5-length-86533-cov-25.465286_pt1 | contig 86533 bp, 88 predicted proteins | sample MGYA00517298_ERZ1030898 | MGnify/ENA primary metagenome ERZ1030898 (study PRJEB33718, sample SAMN03159684) | human skin metagenome | collected 2014-05-20 | study: EMG produced TPA metagenomics assembly of the PRJNA266117 data set (Human skin bacterial metagenome and... | reverse complement strand
CCCGTTGTCGCCCAACCCAAGCCCGAGCGCTTGGCCCAGGTTGCCCGGCCCGCGCGCCAGGTTCTCAAACGCGATCGGGGCACGATCCGGCCGCTGCCGCCGTGTGCGCGCCAACTCCTCACCGGCGACGACTTCGCCACCGCGCATGAGGCACCCCTGCCCGTCGCCTTCCGGCGCGCACACGATGTTGCCGTTGTGGTGGATGCCGTAGGAGAAGTACACGTACAAACGCCCGGGCGGGCCGAACATCGCCGCGTTGCGCGCCGTTTTGCCGCGGTAGGTGTGCGCCGCCGGGTCGTCGGCGCCGAGGTACGCCTCGACTTCGGTGAGCCGGATGCTCACCCCGTTGTGCGTGATCACGCACCCGAGCAGCTGCGGGGCGACGACGTCGGCGGTTTGTGCAAAGTCGATCACGAGAGCCACTGCGCCATCCTTGCCACGGCCGCGCCGTCGGCGTTGGTGCCCACCACCTCGTCGGCGACGGCCTTCAAATCCTCGTGCGCGTTGCCCATCGCCACGGCGTGCCCGGCGACGCGGAGCATGCCGAGGTCGTTGAGGTAGTCGCCGAACGCCGCCGTCTCATCCATCGCAACGCCCATCGCCCCGGCCAGCTGCGTCAGCGCCAGCCCCTTGTCGGCGTCCGGGTGCATCAGGTCCACCCAGTGCTTGCCGGAGACCACCGCGCGCAGCTCCGGCACCAGCTCTCGCACCCACGGGTACGCGTCGCGCTCGGCGTCCGACTCCACGTACAGGGCGATTTTGATGGTGGGGGCAACCGGTTCGTCGTGAAGCAGTGTGCGCGAGGCGTAGTACTTGTCCACCTCCGCGTCCACCGCCGGCGGCAGCGGCGCGGTGGCGGCGACCGACGGCGCGCACACCACGGCATGGGCGGCGAACGGCGCGCCGGGAAGCTCGGCCAGCAGGCGGCGCACCGGCTCTTCCGGCAGGGCAGTGGTGGAGACAACCTCGCCGCCGCGCACCACCACCGCGCCGTTTTCCGCGATGAAGGTGTCGCACTCCGGGAACATCCGCTGCAGGGTGGCCAGCTGGCGCCCGGACGCCGGCGCGAGGGTCACCCCGCGCGAGCGCGCGGTCTCCAGCAGTGGCCAAAACGCATCCGGCACGCGCCCGTCGCCGTCGAGGAGCGTGCCGTCCATGTCCAACGCAATCAACCGAGGTGTCCGCATTGCCCCCACACTACCGGTGTGATGTGGAACACTGGGGAAGCATGACCGATCTGATCAAGACTGAAGTACGCGACACCACCGGTGTGATCACCCTGGACCGGCCGAAGGCGTTGAACTCGCTGAGCCCCGAGATGGCCCGCGCCATCGACGCGATGTTGAAGCAGTGGCGCGACGACGACGCCATCGAGCAGGTGGTCGTCCAATCCTCGGGCAAGCACTTCTGCTCCGGCGGCGACGTGCGTGCCGCGCGCGACGGCATCCTTGAGGGGCGTGGCGACGAGGTCGACGCCTTCTTCGCCGACGAGTACGCCATGAACCTGGACATCGCGAATTACCCCAAGCCGTACATCGCACTCTGTAACGGCGTGATCATGGGCGGCGGCATGGGCATCTCCGCCCACGGCTCGCACATGGTGGTCACGGAAGATGCGTTCGCCTCCATGCCGGAGATGAACATCGGCTACGTCACCGACGTTGGGATGTCGTGGCTGCTGCAGAATCTGCCGAAGCACCCGTCGTTGGCGCTGGGGAAGTTCCTCGCGCTGACGGGCTACCGGCTCACACCCGACGACATGCTGGCCACCGGCCTGGCCACGCACAAGGTGGCCACGCTGGACGGGGTGCTCGACGGCATCGTCGCCGAGGGGCCCGGCTTCCTGGACTCGGTTGCGCTCGAGCCGGGGGAGTCGCAGCTGCTTTCGCTTCTCGACGACATCGAGCCCACGTTCCAGGGTTCCTGGGCTGAGATTCAGGGCAAGTTGGACGGGGAGTTGGCGGAGCTCGTCGCAAAGCTAACGGCGCAGGCGTCGCCGTCGTCCCTGGTCGCCGCGGCCGAGCTGTTCGCCGCGAACGCCTCGCAGGACCTCGCCGGGGCGCTGGACAACGAGCGGCGCTTAGGTGCCATGATGACCCGCGAACCAGACTTCGCAGAGGGGGTACGCGCGGTGCTCGTGGACAAGGACCAGTCCCCGAACTTCGCCCCGCAGCCAGAACCCGGCAAGTACCGGGACATTTTGCGCTAAGTGCTGCGCAATCGCGGGGGTGCAGCACCCGCGCACCGCCCGCGGACGCTACAGTAAGGGGGCGATTACGGGCGAAGAAATTGCCCCCGATTCCCACATGCAAAAGGAGCGACGTTGACCGAAACGACCAACCCCCGCGACGACTGGAACCACAAGCTCACCCTCGCGCAGGAGATGCTGCCGCTGATCAGCCGCCTGCACCGCGAGCACAACGCGGCGACCTCGGTCTACGGCCGCCTGCTGGTGGGTGTCACCGACATCGACATCATTAAGGCGCACCGCTACGCCCGCCGCATCGACGAAAAGGAGCTCGCGCTCGACGAGACGCTGCCGATCCTCAAGGAACTCGTGGAGATGGACCTCGGCACCGCCTCCATCGACCTGGGCCGCCTGGCTAAGGAGTACAAGCACTCCGACGAAAAGGACCTCCGTGCCTTCCTCGACCGCGAGCTTGCCGACGTCATCGGCACCTCCTCCGAACTCGAGGCCCGCGACGTCGTGCTCTACGGCTTCGGCCGCATCGGCCGCCTGCTCGCCCGCATCCTCATCGCCCGCGAGGCGATGTACGGCGGCGTGCGCCTGCGCGCAGTGGTGGTGCGCAAGAAGGGCGACATCGACATCGTCAAGCGCGCGTCGCTGCTGCGCCGCGATTCCGTGCACGGCCCGTTCAACGGCACCATCACCGTCGACGAGGAGAAGGAAATCATCTGGGCCAACGGCACCCCGATCCAGATGATCTACGCCAACGACCCGGCAGAGATCGACTACACCGCCTACGGCATCGACAACGCCATCGTGGTGGACAACACCGGCGCCTGGCGCGACCGCGACGGCCTGTCCAAGCACCTCGAGTCCAAGGGCGTGGACCGCGTGCTGCTCACCGCGCCGGGCAAGGGCGACATCCCGAACATTGTCTACGGCATCAACGAGGACATGATCGGCGACGAGCGCGTCCTGTCCGCCGCGTCCTGCACCACCAACGGCATCACCCCGGTGCTGAAGGTGATCAACGACCGCTACGGCGTCAAGCACGGCCACGTCGAGACCGTCCACTCCTACACCAACGACCAGAACCTCGCGGACAACTTCCACAAGGGCAACCGCCGCGGCCGCGCCGCCGGTTTGAACATGGTGCTCACCGAGACCGGCGCCGCCAAGGCCGTGTCCAAGGCGCTTCCGGAGTTCGAGGGCAAGCTCACCGGCAACGCCATCCGCGTGCCCACCCCGGACGTGTCCATGGCCGTGCTGAACCTGGACCTGGAAAAGGACGTGGAAAAGGACGAGGTGAACAACTTCCTGCGCCGCGTGTCCACCCACTCCAACCTGCGTCAGCAGATCGACTACATCAACTCCCCGGAGGTCGTCTCCACCGACCTGCTCGGCACCACCCACGCCTCCGTGGTGGACGGCCTGGCCACCATCGCGTCTGGCAACCACCTCGTGCTCTACGTCTGGTACGACAACGAGTACGGCTACTCCCACCAGGTGGTCCGCGTCGTCGAGGACATCGCGGGCGTGCGTCCGCGCGTGTTCCCGGAGCGCAAGGACCCGGCTGAGATCCAGTAGTCATGGTCATGCGACGTAAGTTCGCCGCCGTAGCCAGCGTGTTCGCGCTGGCCGGCTGCGGCGCGCACGGCACCGAGCTTGGGCTTGAGGACGCCGCGCTGGCCGGCGACTTCACCGTCGCGGACGTGGCGGGGGCGGACGTGGAGCGCGCCTACGTGTTCTGCCCGTACACGGACAAGGCCGAAGCGCAGCGGCTCGGCTTCGACCCGGACGACGTGCCCGGCATCGACGACAACTCCCAGGCCTGGGAGACCGCCTCCGGCATCGGCGTGATCGCGGGCAACCGCGCGGAAATCGAGTGGTTCGACCCGCGCAAGGTCGACGCCTGCGGGCCAGGCGTGGAGGCCTACGGGGAGATCGACCCGGCGGCGACGGTGCGCACGTCGACGGAATCCCGCGAGTTCGCGGACGGCGAGACCGCCGAGGTCACCGTCCTGCGCTTCGAATGACCTCGTCGTAGTAGCCCAGCACCGTCTCCGTGGAGGAACGCCACGTCCAGCGCTCGGCCTCGGCGCGCCCGGCGGCGGACATGCGCTCGCGCAGCTCCGGCTGCGTGAGCAGACGCTCGATCGGGTCGGCCCAGGCTGAATCGGGCTCCTCGGGGTCGACCAGCACGCCGGTTTCGCCGTCCGCCACCACAAACGGCAGCCCGCCGGCCTTCGCCGCCACCACCGGCACACCGGACGCGAACGCCTCCAGCGCCGCAAAGCCCAAGGTCTCCGTGGTGGAGGGAAACAGCAGCACATCGCCCGACGCGTAGGCCGCGTGCAGGTCCGCCCCGGACAAATACCCGGTGAAGATAGCCCAGTCGGGCGGGGAGGCGCGGAGCTCGTCGTAAAGCGGGCCCTCGCCCACAAACGCCAGGCGTGCGTTCGGCACACGCCGGCGCACCTCTTCGACGATCGGGATACACCGATCCACGGACTTTTCTGCCGAGATGCGGCCGACGAAGATGACCAGGGGGTCGTCCGGATGGCCGTCGGAAAGCACACTGCGCATCTCGCGGGTGCGCGCGGCGGGGGTGAAGTTGACCGTATCCACCGCCTTCGGCCACAGCCGCACGTTTTTGATGCCGTAGTCGGCCGCCTTGTCCATCATCGGGCCGGAGGTGACCAGGTTCAGCCCCGCGCGGCCGTGGAAGGTGCGCAGCCCCCACTCGGCGATCGGCTTCACCCACGGAATCCCCAGCTTCAGGCAGTATTCCGGCACGTCCGTGTGAAACGACGCGATGACCGGGAAGCGGCGCGCCACCACCAGCGTGGACCAGCCCGCCGTCCAAATCGGGTTGACCGCGTGCACGATGTCCGGGTTGAACTCGCGCAGACGGCGGTAGGTTTTCGGCCCCAGCATGCCGTGCTTGACCTCCGGGTACACCTTCAAGCTGTGCGAGCGGATTGGCACAACCTCGAAGCCCGCGTACTCGGCGGGCGGGTTGCCGGGCGCGAATATGAGCACCTCGTGGCCCATCGCAGCCAGCTGGTCCAGGTGGCGGATGGTGCGGGTGACCACGCCGTCGATTTTGGGCAGAAAAACCTCGGTAAGTAGCGCGATGCGCATCTACTTCTCGCCCTGCGGCACGCCAGCGGACTGCGCGGCGGTCCACAGCGATCGCGCCGGGATCTTCGAGCGGTCCGCGCGGTCGGCGTACTTCTTCGCCACCTCCTCGACCTCCACGAGCAGGCCTTCTTCCAGCTTCGTCGGCTCCAGGCCCAGGTCCAGGAAGGCGTCGTTGACCACGTGGAGTTCGTTTTCGGCGGACTCCTTGCGCGGGTTCGGCACCATCTGCACCTCCGCGTCCGCAATCTTTGCGACGAGCTCCGCCAAATCCCGCACCCTGTGCGTCTCCGTCATTTGGTTGAAGATCTTCACGCGCTCACCCCGCGCCGGCGGGTTCTCCACGGCCAGCTGGATGCAGCGCGCCATGTCGCGGATGTGGATGAACGCGCGGGTCTGCCCGCCGGTGCCGTGCACGGTCAGCGGGTAGCCGATCGCCGCCTGCATGAGGAAGCGGTTGAGCACGGTGCCGTAGTCGCCGTCGTAGTCGAAGCGATTGACCAGGCGCTCGTCGCGAATCGTCTGCGGGGTGTGGGTGCCCCAGATGATGCCCTGGTGCAGGTCCGTGATGCGCAGTTCGTCGTTCTTGGCGTAGTAGGCGAACAGGTGCTGATCCAGAACTTTGGTCATGTGGTAGATCGACCCCGGGTTGGTGGGGTAGAGGATCTGCTGCTCCACAATGCCGTTCTCGCCCGCGTCCACCTGCACGTCCAGGTATCCCTCCGGGATCTTCATACCGGCGGTGCCGTAGCCGTACACACCCATGGTGCCCAGGTGAACGACGTGGATGTCCTGGCCGGTCTCCACGATCGCGGCCAGCAGGTTGTGGGTGGCGTTGACGTTGTTGTCCACGGTGTAGCGCTTGTTGCGCGGGCTCTTCATCGAGTACGGCGCGGCGCGCTGCTCGGCGAAGTGGATCACGGTGTCCGGCTGGAATTCCTGTAGGAAGGCCAGCAGTGCGTCGTAGTCCTGGGCGACGTCGATGTTTTCGAAGCCGATGTCCTTGCCGGAAACCTCGTTCCAGGCGGCCAGGCGCTCGTCGATAGTCGCGATCGGCGTCAGCGACTCCGCGTCGAGCTCGCCGTCGATGCGGCGGCGCGACAGGTTGTCCACGATCGTGACCTCGTGTCCGAGGTCTGAAAGGTGCAGGGACGCGGGCCAGCCACAGAATCCGTCGCCGCCCAGAACTGCAATTTTCACTAATTCTCGCCTTTCTTTACGCACATTTCCGCATACGTTACCGCTGTCCGGGAACCTCTGCTGAGCGAGCCCGAGACTCCTCACCCCCGATGCATGTAATTGTAGGTAGGGCATACAACTGAGTGCTAGCGTTCCCTGTGTTTTAGCGGTGTCGAGGCATTGAAAAGGTTGGGAGCAGAATGTCCCGTCAGCTCAGTACTGATCGTGCGCACGTTAAGCGCATTACCGCGGCGGCGACGGTGCTGGCGCTTTCCGGCGGGGCTGCCACGGTGTCCAACGGGCCTCTCAGCCCGGTGGCATCGGTCGCGCACGCGCAGGTCGCCCCGATTCCGCAGGACCGCGTGAGCCACGGCGCGGTGCGCCAGACGTTCGGGACGAACCCGGACTGGGAGGCCTCGGTCTTCTTCTCCGATGCGATGACGGCGCACACCGTCGCGGTCGACTTCGTGCCGCAAAAAACAGGCCAGAGTGCCCTTGAGCGCCCCGAGCAGGCGCCGAAGAACGACCCGGTGTTCAATGTCATCCCGGAGACCGGGACGTACACGGTAAAGCACTACAAGCAGGTCAACCGCAGGACCGTCGAGGCCGCAACGTACGAGGTGACCGGCCGCAGGAGCCAGGTCCAGACACCGACCGGCAACTGGGCCATCCGCATTGCGTATGACTTGCCGGGCGTCGCCGTAGAAAGGGGTGACCGCCTCGCCCTGTTCGCCACCGGCATGGGGCTGAAGTACCCGAAGCCGCTCGCTGGCGGCGACATCCGTTTCACCATGCCGCGCATCAACTCCGGGTTCGGCGGCACGATCCGGGTGCACAACCCCGATGCTGAAAAGGTGGGGCTGCCGCAGTTGCAGTTGCAGCAGGGGACGACGACCACCGACGTGCCGGTTGAAAAAGACGGCACGTACCAACTGACCATCAACGGCGCCTCGGGCACCTATACCGCCGAGGTGGTTCCGCCGGCAGGTTTCGCCTCGCCGGAGCCGAGGACGTGGGATGTGGCCAGCGGCGCCCCGGACCGCGACTTCGATGTCTACCCGATCACTGTGAGCGGCAGGCTTCTCGACGCCAACGGTGACTCCGTCAAAGACGCCCCCGTGACGATTGCCGGCCGCCACGCGATCACGGATGAGAAGGGCAACTTCACCGTGACCAAGGTCCCGGTGGGCACGTACGACTTGGTGTTCGGCGGGACCGACACGACCGAGGGGGATAAGGTCTCCGGTGTTGTGGTGAGCGACCAGCGCGACAACTGGATCGGGTCGAAGTATGTGGACTCGAAGCCGCAGTTCGGCACCGTGTCCGGCAAGGTGGTCGACCCGTCGCGTAACGGTGTCGCGAACGTGATGGTGCAGGTCGGGAACAGGTCGGCGACGACCTCTACCGACGGCACCTATTCGATTCCTGACGTACCGGCTGGTTCGGTAACGGTCGAGGTCACCGCAGCGCCGGCGCAGTACGTGCTGCCGCCGTCGCGCCAGGAAAACGTGACGGGCAGCGGTGTTTTAGAGGTGGATTTCACGCTCGCGTTGAAGCCGACACCGTCACCGACTCCGAAACCGTCGCCGACAACGCCGAAGCCATCGCCGTCGCCCACCACGTCGAAACCATCGCCGACGTCGACTGCGAAGCCGACTACGTCGAAACCGTCGCCGTCGCCCACCACGCCGAAGCTGACGACCGCCAAGCCGACGACATCGGCACCGAAACCAACGCCAACACCGAAACCGACGCCCAAGCCGTCGCCCACCAAGCCACCGGCGCCGACGGTCGGCTCCGTGGCCGGCAAAGTCACTGACGCTGCCGGCAAGGTGGTGCCGGGCGCGACCGTGACGGCTCGCGACGCAAACGGCAAGGAGTACACCGTCCAGGTCGCCAAGGACGGGACTTTCCAGCTCAACAACCTGCCGCCGGGAAACTACACCGTCACTGTCGGCGTGCCTAAAGGCCACGTCGCCCCGCCGCCCGCCAACGTGACGGTGAAGGCGGGGCAGACCGTCAAACTGCCCGGGTTCGTGGTCAACCCCGAAAAGCCGAAGGCGCGGTTCGATTGGGACCGCGTTGTGGTCAAGCCCGGCGAAACGCAGGTCAGCGCGCCGAAGCGCTCCGGCGACACCACCTCCGCACCGAGCTTCCGCACGACCGGTGTCACAAAGGTCAGCCCAGACGGCAAGACCACGCAGATCCCCGCCGAGGACCGCTGGATTTCGGTGGAGAAGGACGGAACTGTCGTCGCCCGCCCGCCGCGCAACGCCGCGCCGGGCGAGTACCGCGTGGTGGCGAAAGATGCCGCGGGTCAGACGCACACCATCACCGTCGAGGTGGCGCAGCCTGCACCGATGGCGAAACAGTACGAGGTGCGCTTCCCGCTGATCCCGGTGCCGGCGGGGGCGACCCGTCAGGCTGGCCGCCCGCGCGCGACCGTGACCGACGGCCCGTTCGTCTACCAGGACCGCCGCGTGCCCGAGGGCGCGCGTTTCGACGTTGACCCGGCCTTCGCCAGCTGGGTGCGCGCCGACAACAACGGCCGTCTCACGTTCACCCCGCCGCGAGACGCCAAGCCCGGCATCCGCACGATCCCGGTGAAGGTGACCTTCCCAGACAGCTCCGCCCGCACCTACAACGCGGAAGTGGAGATCGGGGGTCCGCTGCTCGCTCTGACCACCGAGCTCGGCTACGAGGAGGGCCTGTCCGTGCGCCCCGGCGAGGGCATCACCGTGCTGCGCACCGGCGCCACCGCGCTGCCGCAGGGCACGACGTTTGAGATTGACCGTTCCACGCCGCTGGACAGCTGGGTCGCGTTGGTGGACTCGCGCTCCGGGGATCTGCGCCTCTTCGCCCCGAAGCAGGGCAGCGGCGTGGAGGTCCCGGTGATCGCGTACTTCGCGGACGGGTCGTCGACAGAGCTCACCGCAGGCGTTGGCTTATCGACGAGCTCCGCCCTATCCACGAAACATTCCCCCTCGTACGCCGATGTTTCGTCCGCGCCCGGCGGGAGCGCGACGGTGGGGCTGACCGGCTCCGTGCCGGCGGGCACCACGTTTGCTGTCGTGGATGGTGGGGGACTGCGAAACGTGGGCGTCGATAGGCAAACTGGCTCGCTGAAGATCCAGCTGGCCGGCGACGCGCAGCGCGACACCCCGTACACGGTGACGGTGCGGGTGCGCTACGCCGACGGCAGCACCGAGGAGATCGCCGCGAAGGTCACGGCCGTCTCGGACGCGGTGCGGTTTAGCCCGCAGGTCGCCGGCGGCGATGGCGCGTCGGTGCGCACCGGCCTGCCGCGCGGCGCGAAGCTCGCTGACTTCGACCACGACGGCTGGGACGTCGCCTACGACTCCGCCACCGGCGAGCTGACCGCCACCCCGGACAGCTCCGTGCCCGCCGGTACAGTGTTGAAGGTGCCGGTCAAGGCGACATTCCCGGACGGGTCCACGAAGATAGTGGAGTACCCGGTCACAGCCGCCGCGGCGCCGGCAGCGAAGCCGCAGCAGGGCTCGTCGGCATCCGCCGGGTGGATTGCGGTGGTGCTCGGCGCGCTGGCGGCGATCGCGGGCATCGGCTACGCGGTGTTTCTCAACCAAGACGCCGTCAGGGCGCAGCTGAAGCAGTTCGGATTCTAAGAAGAGGACATTGGCATGAATGTGATGAAAAAGACGCTGGCAGTGTCCCTCTGCGCGGCTCTGGCGGCTACCGCGGCGCCGTCGGCGGGCGCGAAGGTCACCCTGGGCACCACCCACCCGGATGCGACCGTGAGCAACTCCAGCGCCACCGAGCCGTTCATCAACGGGTTTATCACCCCGCGCGGCGTGGGCCGCTTCGACTACTCGCACCCGGCGTCGCAGGCGGACAACCACCAGTTCGACACCTCCATGGAGGTCCGAGCGAACGGGGCCCTGGTGGACCCCGGCCTGAACGCTAAGCCGAAGGTGACTACCGACGGCCCCGCCGACGTGCTCACCTACACCCAGCAACACAACAACTTCCTCATCACCCGCACCTACCGCATCGACGGCGGGCGTGTCGACGCCACCGTGACCGTGGAAAACACCGGTCAGGCCGGCGGCAAGGTGAACATCGACCTGGCCAAAGGCCTTCGGCGGCCGCTGGCGCCACCGCCAAGCGCGACGGCAACAACGTGGTCGTGCAGCCGAAGACCGGCGGCTACGTCACCGACGTGCGCTTTACTGCGCCCAACTCTGTGGCCACGGGCGCGACGAAGGCGGCGGCACTCGCGGGTGCGAACAACGGTGCCCAGCACCAGGCCGCGAGGTGGGAGCGCACGGTGGCCCCGGGGGCGTCGATAAGCGCGGGCATGTCGGTGACCATCACGCCGCAAGATTCGGTGCTGGACAGCGACGGCGACGGGCTGCGCGACTCCTGGGAAGCCGAGGGGCTCAGGCTTGCCGACGGCACGTACCTGCCCATCCAACGCTGGGGCGCAGACCCCGACCGCAAAGACCTGTTCCTGCAGGTCAACTGGATGCAATCCGAGTGGGAGACCATCGGCTGCGACCGTACCGAACGCTTCGCCGCCACCCTGGAAGATTTCACCGAATTCGCCGCCTGCGCCACCGCGAACACGAAGAGCTACGCGCCGAACCCGTCGCTGCTCAAAGAACTGGAGGACCTTTTCGACGACCACGGCATCAACCTCCACATCGACGCCGGCAGGAGCTACGTCAGCGAATCCATGGCCAGCATGACCGCCGACGACCGCAAGGGCGGCGAAACCGAGCCGTACACCGCCGAGTACTTCGGCGGGCTCGACGACGACGGACGCACCGCCAAGCTGGAGGACCAGGCCGAACGCTTGCTCGGCGCGCGCCGGTCGGTGTTCCGCTCGGCGCTCATCGGCACCCGCTTCGACGAAAGCGACAAGAAGAACGTCACCGGCCTCGGCCAGGTCAACGGATCTACCTTCTTCATCTCCGGGGACGTGACCAACAGCGACGAGCTGTTGCGCAACACCATCCTCCACGAGTTCGGCCACACGCTGGGCCTTATGCACTGGGGTCGTGAAACCCGCGGCAACACCGCCCAGCGCTCCGTGCGCTTCGTGGACACCAAAGACCCGTCGATGGAGTTCGACCGCCCCGGTTACGACTGGCTGGGCGAGTACGAATCCACCATGAGCTACGCCCACCAGTTCTCCATGTTCGGATTCTCCGACGGCGAGGTGCGCACCACCGAGGCGATCCCCAACGCCGAGGACAAGTCCCGCTACAAGCCCAAGGACAGCGATTTCGATTACGTCATCCCGTCGGACTGGGACAACCTGCTGTTCAAGACCGAGTTCATCGGTCAGGGCGTGCGCGACTACGACCACACCGCCGACGCCGCCGACGCGCCAGAGGTGCTCGCTGACGAGGAACGCGCCATGGTCGACGAGCTCATCTCCGCGTCCGCCGCCACCGGCAAAAACAACGGCAAGGTCGGCTTCAGCCTCGCACGCAACCTGAACAACGACAACGGCATCATCACCCAAGCCGACACGAACATCATCAAGGGCGAGCTGCGCAACCTGGGCGCCACCGACGACACCTTCACCGTGGTCGCGGACTACGGCGTCGGCGAGTTCAGTGGAAGCTACTTTGCCAAGGGCGACTCGAACTACATCACGCCCGTGGACATCGATGTCTCGCCGGCCGCGTTCATCGATAACCCCGTCGTGCCGCTGCACGTGACCGTGTCCAACTCCGAGGGCGCCCAGGTCTTCGCGGACACCTTCAACGTCTCCGCACTCGAGTACTCCCGCGCTGAGATGGACAAGGTGCTCAAGGAGGTCCTCGCCTCGGACGCGGACGAGAAACTGAAGACGTTCGCCCGCAACCGCCTCAAGACATCCGCGTCTGAGACCCCGACTGCCACCGCGAAGCCGGCGCAGGTGCCGGGGAAGGCGGAGCCGTCGCAAAGCGAGAAGCCCTCCGGCAGCTCCGAGTCGCCGCTGGGCATCATCATCGGTGTGCTGCTCGGCCTGATTGGCTTGGGCGCCGCGGGCTTCGGCTGGGCGCACAGCCAAGGGCTGATTTAGGACGCGCGCTCGACCCACCACTGCTCGAGGTACTCCAGCGCCTGGTCGATGGCGTGGTGGGTGTCCACCGCCTCCATCGACGGCAGGCCCTCGGAGCGGAACTGCGGGCCGAGATCCTTGAACGGGCTGATCGTGCGCTCTTCGTGCATGGCCGTGTGGATGGATTCCAGGATGTCGTTGATCCTGCGCGCCACGATTTTCTTCTGTGCGCGGTTGAAGGTGGGCGGGGCGAACGGGTTGTCGTCGATGAGCATGTGCCCCGAAAGCTTGCCCACGCGCGGGTCGAACGCGAAGATCGCGACCGGGAAGGTGAAATCGGAGTTCATGTTCGGGCGGAACTCGATGCAGAACGTGGTGTAGAGCGCGTTGTCCTGCGAGTCCTGCAGCATCGCCACCGTGGCGGTAGTCATGTCCTCCGCCTGGAACGACGCGCGGCGCTTCAGCGCGAACGCGGGGTCTTGCGGGTCCACGATTTTCACGGTCTTGTCGTCGAGCGCGACGAGGATGCGGCCGAGCTCGGCGACCACGTTCGCGGCGTCTTCGGGCGAGTACCACTCGGGCGCCTGCGGGCTGCCGGGCTGCAGCATCGCGAGTTCGACCTCGTGGGTGTCGATGTCGTGCACGATCACGGCGACTTTCAGGCCGGTGTCGATGACGTAGTCGGCGTCGAGGTGGGTGGCAATGTCTTCGTCGAAGTACGGGTCGTCTTGCTCGATGCCGAGGTCGTCGGCCAGGTCCGCGGCCTCTTCGTCGTAGGTGTCCAGGTAATACAGCTCGTAGGTGTCAAATCGCATGGGTCCCCCCTAGGTGTCGTGCGGCAGCCCCCTGCTCCCGCTTATCGACGACACTAAAGCCACCCACACTCAGCACACAAGACCCCGCATGTCCATGAAAATGCGCATCCGTGATGGAACCGCGGTAGGCGATAGGGTTGCGGGCATGGATGAACAGGCGAAGCTGGAGCGGGTCTACGCGTACTCGTTCGGCGACATTTACAGCAACTACCTGGCCAAAGTGGAGCGCAAGGGCCACACCCGCGACGAGCTGGACGACGTGCTCGGCTGGTTCACCGGCCTTGCGCCGGCGGAGGTGGAAGCGGAAGCCGCGTCGGGCAAGACGCTTCGCGAGTTCTTCGAGGCGGTCGCGCTCAACGCGAACGCCGACTTGATCACCGGGAAGGTGTGCGGCGTGCGCGTCGAGGAGGTCGAAGAGGACCTCATGCGCAAGATCCGCCAGATGGATTTGCTTGTGGACGAGCTCGCACGCGGCAAGAAGATCACCAGCATCAAGCGCGGCTAGCGCATGTCGCGCAGCACCTCGAATGCGCGGCGGACCAGCGCGCGGCCGTCGTCGGGCGTGCGCGGCTCCGGCAGCGCCAAGTAGGCCTTCACCGCGGTGGCGCCCGCGATGCCGTAGGCGTTGAGCAGCACCTCCGCGTCGAACGCTGTCGCGCCGGGGGTGCGCCCGCGGACGGCAGCCACCAGCGGCTGCGCGATGTCGCGCATGGTCTCCTCGGCGGGGGGAGTGCCGGATTCAGCGCGGGTGCGGTCGCCCAGGAGCACCAGGGTGGATGCGGAGTAGAGCTCGAAGCCGTCCTCGTTGAGCGCGTCGATGAAGATCGCCTCGATGGCCTCGGCGGCCGAGAGCTCCTCCGGCAGCGCCGCGATCTGCTCGGCGATGGCGGCGAAGACCTTGCGCAGGAACTCCTCGAGTGCTTCGTCGGTATCGGCGAAGTAATTGTGGAAGGTCCGGGCGGACACGCCCGCCCGCTCGGAGACCCGCGCGACGGTGGCTGCGGCCGTGCCCTCCTCGAGTAGCAGAGCCGCGGTCGCCTCCGAGATAGCGCGCCGGGTCGCCGCCTTCTTCTCTTCGCGCAGACTCATGGCTACACCGTAACCGGCTCAGACTGCTGCGACTGTGACTGGTGCAGCTTCTCGCCCTCGATGTCCAGGTTCGGCAGCGCCTTGTCTAGCCAGCCGGGGATCTTCCACGCGCGGTCGCCGAGCAGGTACATCGTGGCCGGGATGAGGGTCATGCGGACCACGAATGCGTCGATAAGCACACCTGCGGCGAGAGCGAAGCCCATGGCCTTGATGAACGGCTCGTCGATGAGCACGAACGCCGCGAACACCGAGATCATGATCAACGCGGCCGCGGTGACCACGCGCGCGCCGTGCTTGTAGCCGTTGGCCACCGCGTTGCCGGCGGTCTTGCCGCGGGAGACGTAGCCCTCGCGCATGCGGGTGACCAGGAAGACCTGGTAGTCCATGGCCAGGCCGAAGGTCAGGCCGATGAGCATGATGGGTAGGAAGGACAGCAGCGGCTGCGGGTCCTCGATGAGCCCGAACATGCCCTCCTGGAAGATGGCCACGGTCACGCCGAAGGTCGCCGCCATGGACAGACCGAAGCCGAGCGCGGCGATCAGCGGGACCCAGATGGAGCGGAACACCAGCATGAGCACGATGAATGCGAGCCCCAGGACGATGGCGATGTAGGGCACGAGCACGCTGGAAAGCATCTGCGAGATGTCGTCGAAGATCGGCGTGATGCCGGTGATGCCGAACGTGGCGCCGGTTTCGTCCTCGAAGGGCTGCTTGAACTCGCGCAGGCGCTCCAGGGTGTCGGTGGTGGCCTGGTCGGTCGCGCCCGAGTTCGGCGTGATCAGGATCTGGGCGGCGTCGAAGTTCTCGGTGGTCTGCACGATCTGGGCGTTGACCACGCCTTCGGTGCCGGCGAAGTCCTGCAGCAGCGTCTGGTAGGCACCCATACGGTCCTGCTCAGCGACGTCTGCGGTGTCCACGTACGCAATCATCGGGGCGTTGCGGCCGTGGCCGAAGGCGTCGTCGATCAGCTCGTACGCTTCGCGCTGCGGGGAGCCGAGCTTCGCGGTGCCGTCCGTCGGCATGGCCAGGCGCAGGTTGGCGGCGGGGATAGCGAGGATGCCCAGCAGCAGCACACCCGCAATGAGGTTGAGCCACGGGCGCTTGCGGATCTGGCGGGCCCACAACAGGCCCATGGTTGGCTTCTCGTCCTCCGGGTCCGGCACCTTCGGGCCGGGGATGCGGAACGCGAACGCGCGTGTGCCCAACAGGCCGAGCAGCGACGGCAGGAACGTCAGCGCCACTAGGACCGCGATGGCGACCGTCGCCGCGGCGGCCAGCGCCATGGTGGTCAGGAACGGGATGCGGATGATCGACAGGGCCGCAAGCGCGATGAGCACCGTAGTGCCCGCGAAGACGACGGAACCGCCCGCGGTGCCCAGCGCCATGCCCATGGCGTGGGCGCGCTTCGCCTTGTCCATCTTCTTCAGTTCTTGCGCCAGTTCCTTCGGCGAGAGGTCATTGAGGCCGGAGGACGAGATCAGCTCGTTGCGGAAGCGGGCGACGATGAACAGGGAGTAGTCGATGCCCACGGCAAGCCCGATCATGGACGCCAACGTCGGGGTCATGTCCGAGATCGAGTCGGTGAACAGGGTGCCCATCTGCACGCCGAGGATGCCCACGCCCACGCCGACGACCGCGGCGATCAGCGGCAGGCCCGCCGCGACCAGGGAACCGAAGGTGACCAACAGGACGATCGCGGCGACGGCCATGCCGATCAGCTCGGAGGTGCCGTCCATCTCGCCGGCGCTGCTGAACGCGTTGCCGTTGTACTTCACGGTGAGAGCGGAGTCGTCGTAACGCTCGAGGATGCTCTCAACCTCGTCCAGGGTCTCTTCCGGGATGTCCATGATGGTGTCGTCGGTGAACGTGATGGACACGGTGCCGGTGGTCTCGTCCGGGCTCAGCGGCGACAGGGCCGCGAGGTCGGCGTCGATCTGCTCCTGGGGCATGCCCTGGGCCGCCTTGGCTTCGCCCATTTGCTTGGCCATGCCGCCGGCGGCGAGCACCGGGTTGACGATCGCGTCGGGTTCGCGGAAATCGCCGGTGGCCTTGAGCTCGTCGAGCATGGCGTCGACCTCGGCCATCACCTCCGGGTCCTTGAGCGTCTTGCCTTCGGGCGCCTTGATCACAACGCTTCCCGACGGCACACTCATCGCGTCATCGTCGGTGCCGAAGCGCTCGTTCATCTCCTCCTGCGTGACGGTGGAGTCCATGTCGGGCATGGAGAAGGTTGGGCTAGGGGACTTTGCAAAGTTCACGGCGCCGAAACCGAGGGCGCCCAAAAGGATCAGCCAAACGGCCAAAAACGGCCAGACTTTTTTGTATGACCAGCTGCCGAGCCGGTAAAGGAATTCAGACATGTTGCACACAGTACGCAAAGTTGCGCAGCGTGTGCAATGTTTGCGGGTGGGGGGTGCTAATCCCAGCCGGTGTCGCGCGTGGCGCGCTGGTTGAGGTGGTGGCCCATGTGGGGAATGACAAAGTTGAGCACGCCCCGGCGAGGGGAGTAGATCAGCTCGCGGTCGATGAGCTTCTGTCGCACCATGGAGACTTGCTGGACGCGTTTGCCCAGGTGCTGCGCGATGGCCGCACTTGGTACTGCCTGCTGGCCATCCTGAATTTCAGCCATCGCTTCAAGATATTCGAGCTCGGCGACGGGCAGGTGCAGCAGCGCTGGTTGGTGGACCAAATCGCCCAGTGTTTTCAACACGTCTGGGGTCACTGCCTCGAGGTCGTCGTGGGAGACGGGCTGGTCCCGGCGGTTCGCACGCTCGAATAAGTGGTAGCCGAGGAGCTGGATCAAAAAGGGGTAGCCGCGGGTCAGCACCGCGGCGTCCGTGAGTACCCCGTCGGGGATCTCCACGCCACCTTGCGCGGCGGTATCCCGAAGCACCGTCAATGTTTCAGTCGGTGTCATTGGGGCGAGCACGGCGTGTTGAGCGCGGCGCAGAAACGTGGTCCCCGGGTGCTGTAGCAGCGACTCCACACCGTCAGGCAATCCGGCGGCGGCGAAGGCGATGTCGCGCCCGTCCCGGCGCAGATCCTGCACCGCGGCCGTGAGTTGCCACAACTCTTTCGCGTTGACACTTTGGACTTCGTCCAGGGTGATCAGTACACCGGATTCGGGCGGCAGCTCGTCGCAAAGCGTGTTCAGTGAACCGATCAAGGAGGGGGCCGGCTTGTCGCCTGGGGCGGCGGTGGTGGAAAAGCCGCCGATGCCGGAGACCGTCACCCCTGTGATTCGGCGCCGGTCCGGATTCTGCTGCCGGAGCGTGGCGAGCGCCTGCGGGATCACGGTGGCAACCAGCGGTTCGATCAGCTCGTACGGCTGAGCGCGTAGCACGATCCAGCCATGGTCGGCGGCTTCGTCTTCGAGCTCGTTGAGCGCGACCGTCTTACCGATGCCACGCGGCCCAGAGACGAGCAGGGTTCGCCGCGGGTCGCCAGGCCCGCCGTCCAGGCCGGCGCCGAAGCTGCGTGTGAGGCTGTCGTCGCCGCCGAGCACGACGGGTGAAACGCCGAACGTGGGGATGAAGGGATTACGCATCCGTGCCTCCTTGAGTCTTTATACTCTTTATACACTCGGAGGTCTTTATACTCTTTATACTGCCAGCTTGGCGGTGATATTCGTGTTACTCGCCGCGCATGAGCGCGAGCTCGCAGCAGCGATGGGGCGAAGGCACCGGCAGGAAACGCTCGGTGAGGTGTTGCTGCGTCACAGCAGCACCCCGATGCCGCGCACAACCGAATCCCACAGGCCGATCACGGAAAAGCTGAGGTCAGCAAGCGATTGTTGCCAGGAAGCGGGCAGGAAATTGTTACTGATGTCGGTGGTCAGCATAATGCGCAGATCCTCCGCGCCGTGGTGCATGTTGTAGGTCAGCTGCGAGCTCAAATTCATGCCGACGATGCTACGCCCGCTCCTTGGCGCCCCTCTGGGTAACCGTACGAACATTCCATTTTGCAGGCCTTATAGGAGTGACTACCGTCAGGTATATAACAACCGAATCAAGGAGGGGCACCGTGACCACAGCAGTCGCACCTGCAGCAAGCACAGAGCAACAACCCGCGAAAAAAGAACGCAACACCGGCAAGATCATCGCGTTCATCTTGGCGTTTGTGGCACTCGGCGTGGTGGTGATGCTGCCGATCGCGGGCCTGGCCATGCCGGCGAAGATCGCACTCGGCATGCTGGCCTTCGCCGTGATCATGTGGGTCACCGAGGCGGTGTCCTACTCGGTTTCCGCCGTGATCATCGTCGGCCTGATCGCGATCATGCTCACCTTCGCCACCGACCCGGAGACAGGGCAGGCGGTCGGCGCGTCCAAGGGCTTGAGCATCGCAATGAGCGGCTTCTCGTCGTCCGCGGTGGCGCTCGTGGGCGCGGCGCTCGCGCTGGCCACGGCCATGCAGGCCACGGGGCTGCACCGCAGGCTCGCGCTCTACGTGCTCAAGACTGCGGGCGAGAAGGTCTCCAACATCGTCATCGGCGCGATTGCCATCTCCATCATCCTGGCGTTCTTCGTCCCCTCCGCAACGGCGCGCGCCGGCGCCGTGGTGCCGATCCTCATGGGCATGGTGGCCGCGTTCGGCCTGGCCAAGGAGTCGAAGCTGGCGGCGCTGCTGGTGATCACCGCGACGCAGGCGGTGTCCATCTGGAACGTCGGCATCAAGACCGCCGCGGCGCAGAACCTGGTGGCCGTCGGCTTCATCGAGGATCAGCTGGAACAGACCGTCTCCTGGGGCCAGTGGTTCCTGTGGGCCGCGCCCTGGTCTGTGCTGATGTCGATCGCGCTGTTTTTCATCATGCGCTGGGCGATCAAGCCGGAGGCTGAGGCGATTGAGGGCGGGCGGGAGCTCGTCGAGAAGCAACTTGCAGAGATGGGCCCGATGACCGGCGCCGAGAAGCGCCTCACCGCGATCGCAGTCGCGCTGCTGCTGTTCTGGGCGACCGAGGGTGTGCTGCACCCGATCAGCTCCGCCACCATCACCATCGTTGCGGTGGGCATCATGCTTACCCCGATTATCGGCGTGATGGACTGGAAGTACGCGCAAGAGCACATCAACTGGGGCACCCTGGTCGTCTTCGCCGCCGGCATCTCGCTGGGCAAGTTCCTGCTGGACACGGGCGCGGCGACCTGGCTGTCGGAGGCCACGTTCGGTGCCATCGGCCTCGCCTCCATGCCGATCGTTGCCACGATCGCGCTGGTGAGCCTGTTTAACATCCTCATCCACCTGGGCTTCGCCTCGGCGACCTCGCTGGCGTCCGCGCTGATCCCCGTGTTCATTGCGCTGGCGGCCACCCTGGACGTGCCCAACAACGGCATCGGGTTTGTGATCATCCAGCAGTTCGTCATCTGCTTCGGCTTCCTGCTGCCGGTCTCCGCGCCGCAGAACATGCTGGCCTACGGCACCGGCGCGTTCACCGCCAAGCAGTTCCTGCGCACCGGTATCCCGCTGACGATCGTGGGCTACCTGCTCATCCTGCTGCTGTCGGCGACGTACTGGAGCTGGATCGGTCTGGTCTAGCTACTCCACAATCAGGCCCAGGTGCAGCGCGGAAAGCTCGTGCTCGCCTGGGCCTTTCGGCAGCTCGGCGAGTTCTTTGGCCGTCGCGGGCGTGACCGGGATGATCCACCCGAGCTTCGGGTCCAGCACGGGCACGGCCTCGCGGCCAACCGGCACGAAGGTGACGTCGCGTTCGTCTCCGTGCCGCAGCTGTACCGCGCCACCTGCGGCGATGCGATCCAGCGCGGCCGCCGAGGTGGTCACAATGACCATCTTCTCCTCGGTGTCGGGGGAGAGTTTCGCGGTGTGCACCTTAAGCTTGTCGACGTCCAAAGGTTCAAACCGGTCCGGAAAATCCACCAGCGGCGTGTGGCCGAGGCCGAGGAGCTGGCGCGCGCGACTGAGAAGTCCCATGCTGGCTGAGTGTATAGGGCCGACGCTAGTGAAAGAGCAGGCGCATCGCCCCGAACTGGTGGTACGGGTTCGGGACCGCGTGGCCCCTGGGTGAGACCCATACCGGCATCCCGCCGATGAAGCGCACGCGGCCGCGTTTGTTGATGTGCGCGTCATCGTCGTTCGTCCGGTTGTGGTACGGGCACAGCATGGCCAGATTGTTCATGTTCGTCTCGCCGCCGTGCTTCCACGGCACGACGTGGTGCACCTCGCAGTGGTCGGCGGCGTGGCGGCAGTCGGGAACCAGGCACACCGGGGAGGTCGCCTTAGCCAGGATGCGCTGCTTCCAGTTCGCGTGGCGTTGGCCCGTATACAGATTCACCGCGCCTTCCTCCGGGTGGAATAGCGCGACCTGGAGTTTGTCGCCGGCGAGGTGCTGCAGGTACTCGGCGCCCGTGATGGTAGTGCCGTCGGTCAGCCCCAGGATCGTTTCGTCGCCGTCGCCCGCGAGGATGCGGACGTGGTCCTCGAGCGGCACCAGAATCAGCGGGGTGGGGGAGGCGGTGGGGACGCTGTCGCCGTCGCGAAGCAATGCGACAAAACGCTCGAGCATTTGCGGGCCGGCGGGTTTGGAGGTGTCGATGCCGCGGCGCAGGGCCGCTTCGAGGTCGGCGAGGAAACACTCGTCGAAGATGATGCGCAGCACGCGTTTGCCGTCGACGGACTTGGAAAACGAGATCAAATCCTTCCGCGGCTTCTTCTTCGCCGGGATCAGCTCCTTCGCGGCGCGTTCGAGCGACTTGTATCGCCTCGACGCCTTGAGCAGCGCCAAGCGCAGCCGCCAGCGTGTGCCCTCGTGTGTGATGGGTTTGAGGCGGCGCTCGATCATGGCCAGCTGCTCCACGGAAAAGTCCCCTTCGCGGGCCCTCTTCAAGGCTTTGCGTTGCTGTTTGGTGTGCCTGGTGCGGCCGAAGTAGACCTTTTCCATCTGCTGCCAGGCGGTGGCGGTGGTCGGGCTCATGCCGATGGAAAGGGCGGTGTCGCGGTCAAAGTTTTCAAGGTGGTCGACGGTCGGGCGGTTTTGGACGAAGTGTTGGAAGCTCATGCGGGCAAACCTAAACGCAAAAAGCAACCCCGCAAGGCCCCGCAAACGAAATCTGTGGATAACCCACGTTAGCTCGCCGAGTTATCCACAGATTTGGAAACGCTGGGAACCCGCGCACAGTTTCGCCACCACACCCCGGTTACAGTGTCTGACATGGCAGAAAAGGGCACCACCTACCGCGCTGAGCTGGTCATGCCGTACGGCACCAGCGACGTGGTCGTCTCCCCGCACGACTACGAATCCCCGCTGGGCACTCGGCTCACGCGTGCCGGCTGGAAGTCGGTGCTGCGCCGCATCGTCACCGACTTTGCCAACGACGCCATGGTGGACCGCGCCGCCGCGATGACGTACTACACGCTGCTGTCTGTAGCGCCGATGCTGCTGGCGTCGTACTCCATCTTCAGCCTGCTCATGCCTCGTGAGGAGGACGCCCCGGATTCACTGCTCGCCGAGCTGATCAGCTCGTACGTGCCCGCGGAGCTGCAGGAGGATGCGCTGGCGTTGGTGTTGTCGATCGTCGGGACGCCGTCGCAAAGCACGATTGCTCTTGTGGTCTCTGTGCTGATCTCGCTGCTGTCCGCGTCGGGCTATGTGCGGTCGTTTTCGCGCAACGCGAACCTCATGTACGGCCGCACCGAAGGCCGCCCGATCGTGGTCACGTGGGCCACGATGTGGCTGGTCACGCTCGTGCTCGTCGTTGGCGCAGTGGTGATTATCTTGGGTGCATTGCTTACCGACGGCATCGTCAACGCCGTCCTCGGCCCCATCGCACGGCCGCTGCAGCTGGAAGACGAGCTGGAGTACCTCACCTCGATCTTCCTGCCTGTGTGGGACTACCTGCGCGGACCCGTGATCGCGGTGGTGGCGGTCGCGCTAGTTAGCGTGCTTTACCACTTCACGCCGAACGTGCGGCCGGGGCGGTTCCGCGTGCTCACGCTCGGCTCGGCGCTGGCGCTCACGGTGGGCAGCGCGCTGTGGGTCGGCTTTGGCTGGTACCTGAAGCTGGTCGGCGTGCGCAGCACCTACGGCGCGTTCGGAACGGTGCTTGCGGTGCTGGTGCTGGTGTGGACGGTCAACGTGGTGCTGCTGATGGGCGTGAAGATCGACGCCGAGGTGCTGCGCGCCAAAGAGCTGCAGGCGGGGATGGATTCGCGCCGCTGCATCCAGGCGCCGCCGCGCTCCAGCAGAGGCGCGGCGGGGCGACTGCAGATGCGGCGGTGGACCGACCGGGCAGCCGAGGAAATTACTGACCAAAGTCGCGCTTGAACACCGTTCAAAACTTGCGGTGAGCTGCTAAGGTTCGTGGACATGGACCCTCGCGAGATCGCCGACATCGACGCCGCCCACATCTGGCACCCCTACGCGGAGCCGGGGCAGTTCACCTACCCCGTCGAAAGCGCCGCGGGCCCACGCATCACGCTTCACGACGGCCGCGTGCTCATCGACGCCATGTCCTCCTGGTGGGCCGCAATCCACGGCCACTCCAACCCACGCCTGGTCGCGGCGGCCGAGGCGCAGATTTCGAAGATGAGCCACGTCATGTTCGGCGGGCTCACCCATGAACCGGCGGCGACGTTGACGAAAAGCTTGCTGGAGCTGACCGGCGGCGCCTTTTCCCAGGTGTTTTATTCCGATTCCGGGTCCGTGTCCGTGGAGGTGGCGATGAAGATGGCGCTGCAGTACGCCATCGGACAGGGCCACCCGGAGCGCACCACCTTCCTCACCTGGCGCTCCGGCTACCACGGCGACACGTTCGCGACCATGAGCGTGTGCGACCCGGAAGGCGGGATGCATGCGATGTGGGGCGACGCGTTGAAACCGCAGGTGTTCGCGCCCGCCCCGCCGGTACGCGGGGCGTCCGCCGCCGACCGCGATGCCTACCTCGAACAGTTCGCGCGCTTGATCACGCCGGAGATCGCCTGCGTGATCGTCGAGCCAGTGGTCCAGGGCGCAGGCGGCATGCGCTTCCATGACCCCGAGCTGCTTGTGGGGCTACGAAAGCTTTGCGACGCCTCCGGCATCCCCCTCATCGCCGACGAAATCGCCACCGGGTTCGGCCGCACCGGCCAGCTGTTCACCACCCTGGACAACGGGGTGGTGCCCGACATCATGTGCGTGGGCAAGGCGATGACCGGCGGGTTCATGACGTTGGCCGCCACCCTCGCCACCGAGAAGATCGCGTCGGGCATGCAGCCGCGCGCGCTCATGCACGGCCCGACATTTATGGCCAACCCGCTGGCCTGCGCAGTCGCCGCCGAATCGGTTGCGATGGTGGCCGGAGGGCAGTGGCGGGACCAGGTCACCCGGGTCGAAGCCGGCCTCGAGCGCGGCCTGCGCGCGCTGGAGGATCTCCCGGGCGTGGCCGATGTGCGCGTGCTCGGCGCCATCGGCGTGGTCGAACTCGAACGCGACGCTCCCATGCGCGAGACCACCGAGGCCGCCATGGCCGAAGGCGTGTGGATCCGCCCGTTCGGCCGTTTGATCTACACCATGCCGCCCTACATCTGCACGGACGAAGACATCGCCCAGATCTGCCGGGGCATGACGGCAGCGGTCAAGGAGGCCACGAAATGATCATCGCCATCACCGGCACCAACACCGACGTGGGCAAGACGGTGGCCACCGCCGCCATCGCCGCCGTGCTCAAGCGCCGCGGCGTGGACGTCGTGGCCGCCAAACCCATCCAGACGGGCGAGGAGCCGGGGCAGGGGGACGCGTCAGCCGTCGAGAAGCTTGCTGGCGTCGAGACGTTCGAGCGGTGGCGCTACCCGGAACCACTCGCGCCGAACCTCGCCGCGCGGCGGGCGGGAATCGCAACCCCGAGCCTGGACGAGGTCGCCGAATGGATCCGCAGCCTCGACGCTCCGGGGCGTGTGGTGCTGGTAGAGGGCGCCGGCGGGCTGCTCGTGCGGCTTGCGGACGACTACACGCTCGCCGACATCGCCAAAGCCACAGGTGCCCCGCTCGTGGTGGTGACCTCCCTCGGCCTGGGCAGCCTGAATCTCGCCGAGCTGACCTGCGTTCACGCCCGCGGCATGGGGCTGGAGGTGCTGGGGCTGATCGGCGGGAGCATGCCCGATAACCCGGACCTGCCCACGCGCCTCAACGTCGAGGAGCTGCCTGCGGTGACCGGGGCGCGGTACTGGGGCCACCTGCCGGAAGGCTGCGGCCGACTGGACCCGGAGCGGTTCGCGGAGGTCGCCTGGGACGCGATCGGGGAGTGCGTGCGCGTAGGCTCGCGTGCATGATCGACGCCCGCGACACCGCCCTCATCTTCGAAGGCGGAGGCACCCGAAACTCGTATACCGCCCCCGTGGTGGAAAAGCTCATCGCGGAGGAGGTCCAATTCGGCTGGGTCGGCGGCATTTCCGCAGGTTCGGTCCACGCGTTGAACTTCGCCTCCCGCGACACGTGGCGCTCCGAGAACGCGTTCACGGAGTTCGTGGGCAACCCGAAATTCGGCGGCTGGCGCTCGGTCGTGCGGGGCAAAGGCCTGATCAACGGTGAATGGGCGTACGAGCAATCCGAGGACGTTCTGCCGTTCGATTTCGACGCGTTCGCCCGGACCACCGAGGAGGTCCACGTTGAGGCTGTGCGGGCCGACACGGGGGAGACGGTGGCGTTCAACCGCGACGACCTGCGCACCTTGGAGGACGTCGCCCTTGCCGCGCGAACGTCATCGACGCTGCCGATCCTGATGAAGATGCGCGAAATCGACGGCGTGCCCTACGTCGACGGCGCGCTGGGCACCTCGGGCGGTTTGCTCATCGACGCCGCCCGCGCCGCCGGTTACTCGCGTTTCCTCGCCGTGCTCACCCGCCCGCGTGACTACGTCAAGGGGCCGCAAAAGCGCGAGCGCGCCGTGCGCCGCATCCTGCGCAACACGCCGAAAGTCGCCGACGCGATGGTGGCTCGGCCGGGCATCTACAACGCCGCGAAGCAATCGCTTATCGACGAAGCTGCCGCCGGCAACGCCTACCTCTTCTTCCCCGACGAGATGGGGGTCGAATCCACCGAGCTCGACGCGGAGAAGCTGCGGGCGAACTACGCGGCCGGGCAGACGCAGGTGGAGCGCGATTGGCCTGCGATGCGGGAGTTCCTCACCGCGAAGCGCTAGTCCGCGATGAGCGGCTCGATGGTCAGCTCCGGGTGCTCCTTCTCCACGAACGCGAGCTTCCACTTGTCGCCGAACAGGGCGATGAGCTCGCCGTCGGTGCGGGTGAAGATCTCCACGCCGCGCTGACGGCCAAGCTCCGGCGCGGATTCGGCGTCGGTGCGACGCGCCACCGAGTACGGGATCGGCTCGGTGACGGTCTCGACGTTGTACTCGTTTTCCATGCGCGCCTGCATGACCTCGAACTGCATCGGGCCGACGGCGGCCATGACGGGGGCGGCGTCGCCGCGGGCGTCGTTGCGCAGGATCTGCACCACGCCCTCGGCATCCAGCTGGTCCAGCGCCTTGCGGAACTGCTTGTACTTGCCCAGCGACTTCGCGCGCAGCGTGCGGAAGTGCTCCGGCGCGAACTGCGGCATCGGCGGGAACTGGACCTTCTTGCCGGCGTAGATCGTGTCGCCGGGCGCCAGCGCACCGGCGTTGACCAGGCCAATGATGTCGCCGGGGTACGCCGTCTCCACGGTGTCGCGGCTGCGGCCGAACACGGTCAGCGCGTACTTGGTGGAAAACGACCGCCCGGACTGCGCGTGCGTGACCTGCATGCCACGGTCGAACTCGCCGGAGACCACGCGCATGAACGCGAGCGTGTCGCGGTGGTTTTTGTCCATGCCGGCCTGGACCTTAAACACCACGCCGGAGAAGTCGTCGCCGACCTCGCGCTGCTCGTCCATCGCGGCAGTGGACGCCTCCACAGCCTTCGGGTCGGAGGCGCGGCCCTCGGGTGCGGGGGCGATGGCGCACAGCGTGTCCAGGATCTGGTGCACGCCGAAGTTCAGCATCGCGGAGGCGAAGATGATCGGCGAGGTGATGCACTGCTCGAAGAGCTGCTGGTCGTGCACGGCGCCGTCCTCAAGCAACAGCGACGCCTCCTCCAGGGCGGTCTCCCACACGTCGCCTTCCTTCGCCAAAGCCTCGTCGGGGGAGTAGTGCTCCTCCGGGGCGATGGTGGAGCCGCCGGCGGTGCGCGTGAAGTGCACGTACCCGTCGATGGAGCCTTCCGTATCAACGTGCGCGAGCCCGCGGAAATCGCCCGCCTCGCCCACCGGCCAGTACAGCGGCGTCGGCTGCAGGTCGATCTCGGAGACGATCTCGTCGACAAGCTCGAGCGGCTCGCGGCCCACGCGGTCCCACTTGTTAATCACGGTGACAATCGGCAGCCCGCGGGCCTTGCACACGCGGAACAGTTTCAGGGTTTGCGGCTCGAGGCCTTTGGCTGCGTCGATAAGCATGACTGCGGCATCGACGGCGGAAAGCACACGGTAGGTGTCCTCGGAAAAGTCCGCGTGGCCCGGGGTGTCCACCAGGTTGACCACGTACGGCTCGCCCTCGTGGCCGTCGGGCGCGTACTCGAACTGCAGCGCCGAGGACGCGACGGAGATGCCGCGGTCCTTTTCCATCTCCATCCAGTCCGACACGGTGGACTTGCGGTTGCCCTTGCCGTGCACCGCGCCCGCCTCCGAAATGACGTGCGCGTGCAGCGCCAGCGCCTCCGTGATCGTCGACTTACCGGCGTCCGGGTGGGCGATGACGGCGAATGTGCGGCGGCGCGCGGCCTCGGAAACGGTACTCATAAGCAGCTAGCTTATCGACGCACCTCCGGCCAAGTACAGTCGTGTCCATGACAACAATCGGAGTGTTTCTCGGATCTGTACGCACTGGCCGCATCGGCAGCCAAATCGGCGCCTGGGTGATGGACGCCGCCGCCGAGCGCGACGCGGACTACCGACTGCTCGACCTGGCTGATTTCGACGTGCCGCACCTCATCGCGGAGGTTGTGCCGGGCGCGGCGAACAAGCAGTACGACGACCCGGCCGTCGCCGCCTGGTCCGAGGCCGTGGACGCGTGCGACGGGTTCGTCTTTGTCACCCCGGAGTACAACCACTCCATCCCGGGCACGATGAAAAACGCCTTCGACTCGCTGTTCGGGGAGTGGGCCGGCAAGCCGGTGGCGTTTGTGGGCTACGGCGCTGACGGCGGCGTGCGCGCGGTCGAGCACTGGCGCCAGATCGTGGCGAATTTGTCCATGACGGACATCCGCAACCAGGTGGCGCTGAACATCTTCGGCGAGGACGTTGCCGACGGCGAGCTTGCCCCGCGCGAGCACAAGCAGGCGGCGCTCACGCGCGCGCTGGACGACCTGGAGGAGAAGCTGGGCTAGTCCGCCAGCGGAAGCTCGAACTTCAGCCCCTCGCATGTGATGCGGCCGGTCTGCTTGCCGTTCCACTCGGGCGTAAAGCCGACCTCTTCGAGCGCCTCGACGACTGCCTGGCCGATCTCGGCGTCGGACTCGTCGCCGGGGTTGTCCAGGGAGCTGAAGCCGAAGTAGAGCCGCCCGATGTGGATCACACAGTCCACGTCCTGCATGGTGCAGTAGGCGTAGCCCTTGCGGCCTTCTTCGCGGGCGAGGTCGGCGCCGTCCTCGGCGGCCTCGCCCTTGTCGTAGCCGTCGTCGAAGGAAAAGGAGAGGTCGCGCTTCGCCAGCGCCTCGCGCAACGCGTCGATGCGCTTGGCGTCCTCGGAGGCCTCGGGGACGAAGCGGGCGTATTCGTCGTGGACTTCTTCAAAGACGGACACGGGGACGCCATCGTCCTCGAGTCCACTGATGATCATGGCTGAGCCCCAGCCGTGGCAGAGCCGGAGGCAGATTTCGCTGGTGGTTTCGTCGGGTTCGTAAAGGCCTTCTGCGGGTGGGTACTTGCTGTCGAACATGGCATGGCGGGTCATGCCCTACAACCTACCGTGTTGCGTGGATCACGTTCTGCGCTTTTCCTAGGCCTTCGCTGACAATCAACTGCACAGCCTTGGCGGCGAGCGCGACCTGGCCGGAGATGTCGTCCTCGATAGGGGAGAGCACCCAGTCCGGCACCGCCATGCCCTGCGGCGGGCGCCCGATGCCCATGCGCACGCGCAGGTAGTCGCGGGTGCCCAGGTGCTCCGTGATCGATTTCAGCCCGTTGTGGCCGTTTTCGTTGCCGCCGAGCTTCACGCGCACTTTCCCAGCGGGCAGGTCCAGCTCGTCGTGCACCACGATGATGCGCTCTGGCGCCACCCCCAGCTGCTCGGCCAGCGGGCCGACGGACTCGCCGGTGGTGTTCATGTACGTCGTCGAGCGCGCGTAGGCCACCCCATCGCGTACCTGCACCAGCGCCTTGATCCCCGGCACCGGCGCAAGATCGCCGGCCAGCTCGTCCAGCGCCATGTATCCCGCGTTATGCCTGGTAGCGGCGTATTTCGCGCCCGGGTTGCCCAGCCCCACCACGAGCCACTCCGCCTCCAGCTGGGGGGTGCGTTTGCGCCTGAAGAATCCGAACATGACGCATACTCTAGCCATGGAGTTTCCACGCGTGATCGCAGCACCCATGGCCGGCGGGCCGTCCACGCCCGCGCTCGTCAACGCGGTGAGCTTCGGGTTCATCGCGCTCGGCACCTGCACCGTCGCCCAGGCCCGCGAGTGGCTCGCCGCGTGCGAGCCGCCGTTCGGCGCCAACCTCTTCGTGCCGCAGCGGGAGCCTTTGCTTGACGACGTCCTCACGGTCGCCCGCCGCCTCCACAAAGAAGTCCCCGAAGTGGCGTCCGACTATGCGGAGAAGTTCGCCCTCGTCCTCGACGCCGCGCCCGCCGTAGTCTCGTCCACCTTCGGCTGCTTCACCGAAAACGAGATCGCCCAGCTGCACGCCGCGGGCTCGGAGGCGTGGGCGACGGTGACCAACCCCGCCGAGATCGCCGAGGCGAAGCGCAGGGGCGTCGACGGCGTGATCGTCCAGGGCCCGCGCGCCGGCGGCCACCGCGCAACCTGGGACCAGCACGAGGACCCGGACCAGCGGACGCTGGAGGCGCTGCTCTCGCTGGCTAGCGGGCCCGTGATCGCGGCGGGAGGGGTGCGGGGACCGGAGGACGTCGAAAAGCTTGGCGTCCCTGTCGCCTGCGGCACCGCATTTCTGCTCGCGGACGAGGCCGGCACCAGCGCGCGCAACCGCGACCTGCTGCGCACGGACGCGCCCGCGGTGGTCACGCGCGCGTTTTCCGGGCGGTGGGCGAGCGGGGTGGAAACCGCGTTCACCCGCGAGCACCCGGACTTGCCGCCGACCTACCCGTACCTGCGCCCCATGACGAAGGGCAACGACTACTGCCTCGTCGGCGCGGACCGCGGCGAGCTCATTACCGCGCCGGCGCGTGAAATCGAGCGGATGCTAACGCCCTAGCTGGCCGGGGCGATGTTAGGGGCATGAAACTTTCCAAGATTGCCATCGCCACCGCAACCACCGGCGCCCTCGCGATGGGCGCGCTCGCCCCGGCCGCTCACGCAGCCCCTGCCGAGAACGATCGCGCGTACAGCGGCAGCTCCTGGGGCCTGTACAGCTTCCTCATGACCAACATCATGAAAGGTGTCAGCCAGCTCGGCGGCGGCTCGCAAGAAGCGGCGATGTTCAGCTCCGTGCCGTTCATCATCCTGCTGCTGCCGCTGCAGATGATCGCCGAGGCTGAGGTCCGCCTGCTGGACCAGCTCGGCCGCTAATACACCCGAGTGGTGTTCTCGATCGCGCCCAAGCCCTCGATCTCCACGCGCACCGTGTCGCCGTCAGCGAGGTAGCGCTTCGGCTCGCGGGCGTGTCCCACGCCGGCGGGGGTGCCGGTGGCGATGACGTCGCCCGGCTCGAGCGGGTAGAGGTGCGAGATGAACTCCACCATCTTCGCCGGCGTGAACACCAAATCGTCGGTGGGGGCGTGCTGCATCACCTCGCCGTTGACGGTGGTGGTAATCGCCGGGCCCGGCTGCCACTCGGTGTCCAGCCACGGGCCGAAGCCCGCGGTCTTTTCCAGCGACTTGCCCTGGTGCCACTGCTGCGTGCGTTTTTGAAAGTGGCGCTGGGTGTAGTCGTTGATCACCGAGTATCCCGCGATGTGCTCCGCGCCGTTTTTCGCGTGGCGGGCCTGGGTGCCGACGATCACCGCGAGCTCGCCCTCAAAATCCAGAGTGTCGGCGTTGAAGCTGGGCACCTCGGCGTCGTCGTGGGCGCCGATGAGCGCCTCCGGGTACTTGATAAACAAGGTCGGCACGTCCGGCTGCTCGTGGCCCATCTCCGCGATGTGCTTGGCGTAGTTCAGCCCCACGCAGATGATCTTGCCGGGGCGCGGGATCACCGGCGCGAGGTCGTGCGGGGCGAAGGTGATCTCTTCGCCTTCGTCGAAGGTGCCGTCGCGCAGCAGCTTTCCGACGTCCTCCGCGCCCAACGTCACCGCCCTTCCCTCGCCAATCACGCGAGCGGCTGTGGTGGTGTTTCCGGTCCTGATCGTGGCAAGTTTCATGCGCGCTAGCCTATCGCGCGCAGGATTGCATCCGCCGCGTCCGCCGACGCGATAGCCAGATCCACCTGCTCTTTCGCGCTGAATGGTTTGAGCACGTAATCCGCCGGGGCCATGCGCCCGGGCGGGCGGCCGATGCCCACCGCCACCTTGTTGTACGGCTTTCCACCCAGCGACTTTGTGATGGACTTCAGCCCGTTGTGCCCGTGGTCGCCGCCGCCCAGGCGCAGCTTCACCTCGCCGAGCTCCAAATCCAGCTCGTCGTGCACCACGTACAGGTCCTCCGGCTTCACGCTGAAATAATCCATCAGCGCTTTGACCGGCCCGCCGGAGACGTTCATGAAGGCGCGGGTGCGTGCGAGGACCGCATGGTCGTCGTCAAGCAAGCGCCCCTTCGCAAGCTCGGCGATCTCCGTATTCGTGCGCTTGTGCACCGCAAGCTGCGCCGGCATCGGGGTTGCGCGGCCGAGCAGCTCCTCCACGACGAACACGCCTGCGTTGTGCCGCGTGGCGGCGTACTGGGGGCCGGGGTTGCCAAGGCCGACGATCAAGATAGTCACGCCCACGAGGATAACCCACCCAAAGAAGCGGAAAACCCGCCGCCGCGGGAATGCGGTGGCGGGTTGAAAGGGGGAGGATTTACTCCTCGTCGCCCTTCTCCTCAGCCGGAGCCTCGGACTCGGCGCCAGCCTCAGCGCCGCCTTCCTCAGCGGCCTCGGCCTCAGCCTCGAGGTCCTCGTCAACCTGCTCGAAGGTGACGTTGACCAGCAGGGTCTCCGGGTCGGAAATGAGCTCCGCGCCCTCCGGCAGCTTCACGTCGGAAGCGTGGAGCGTGTCGCCGATCTCCTTGCCCTCGATGGACACGGTCAGCTCGTCCGGGATGGACAGCGCGTCGATCTCGATCTCGACGTAGTCGGTCTCCTGCAGCACAACTGCGCCCGGAGCGGCCTCGCCTTCGGTGACAACCGGGACCTCGACGGTGACCTTCTCGCCGCGCTTAATGCCGAGCAGGTCGATGTGGTCGATGTCCAGGGTGATCACGTTCTGGTCGATGTACTTGACCATGGCCAGCAGCTTCTCGCCGTCCAGCTCGAGCTCGACGATGGCGTTGGTGCCGTCGTTACGCACGACTGCGGTCATCTCGATGCGGTCGACCGCGAAGTGGATGTTCTCGATGCCCTTTTCGTACAGGACACCCGGGATCTTGCCGTCGCGGCGCAGACGGCGTGCGGAGCCCTTGCCGAACTCCTCGCGACGCTCACCCTTGATAACGGTGGGGGTAATAGCCATGGTGTACTCCTTCGTGTGTGAAGGGCCACAGGCCTTGCCTGCGACCACTAAACGGATATGTGCTCGTCGAGTGATCGCAAAAGGATCTCAAAATCGCGTCGATAACGGCCTTGGTAGGCCCTCGCCGAGACTGCTACAGGGTAGCAGCCGGTTTCTGCCACACAAAATGCCCGCTCGCCTGGGCTTCCTCGTGCTCGTGCCCCAGCGGGATGCCGCCACGTTCGCGTATCACAAGCGTGACGACGAATCCTGTCACCGTCGCCGCCATCAAATACACGGTGATCGCGGCGGTGCCGCCGGTCGCCTCGCGCAGGGCGGCGGCGATGGTGGGGGCGAACGCGCCGCCCAAAATCGCGCCGAACGCATAGGAGATGGAGGCGCCGGACGCGCGGATGGAGGCGGGGAAGAGCTCGGCGTAGAACGCGCCGATCTCGCCGTAGGTCAGTCCCAGCCCGACGGTGAGGAAGATCAGCGCCGCGGTGATCTTCGGCAGTGACCCGGTGTTCACCAGCGGGAACAAGGCCAGCACGCCGGCGGCCTGCACCACGAAGCCGATTGCGAGGGTGCGGCGGCGGCCGATGATGTCGGACACCCAGCCTGCGAATGCGGTGGTGCATAGCCAGGTGGCGGCGGAGGCGGTGACGGCCCACAGGATGTCGCCGCGCTCCAAGGCGAGCCCGGCCGGGTCGGTGACGTAGTTCTGGATGTAGCCGCCGGTGGTCATGTAGCCCACCGTGCCGTTGGCGGCGAAGATCAGCGCCGCGGCGAGAACGAGCCCGGCGTGGCGCTTGAACAGCGAGCCGACCGGGTTGCGTGCTCCGACCTCGCGCATCTCTTCCACCACGGGCGATTCCTCCACGCCGGTGCGGATCCACCAGCCCAGCACAGTCAGACCGATGGACAGCAAAAACGGCACGCGCCAGCCCCACTGCAAAAATGCTTCGCCGGGGGCGATCATGGTCATCAGCGCCAGCACGCCGGAGGACAGCAGCAGCCCCGCTGGCACGCCCACCTGGGGACCGGCGCCGTAGAGGCCGCGCTTGTGGGTCGGCGCGTGCTCCACGGCCAACAGCACGGCCGAGCCCCATTCGCCGCCGGCGGAGGTGCCCTGCAGGATACGCAGCAGCACCAGGGCGGCCGGCGCGAACCAGCCGGCGGTCTCGTACGTGGGCAACAGCCCGATCAGCGCGGTGGCGGTGCCCATGGTGAACAGCGTGACCATGAGCACGCCGCGGCGTCCCAGCCGGTCGCCGAAGTGGCCCGCCAGCACCGCGCCCAACGGGCGGAACAAAAACGACAGGCCGACGGTGAGGAAGCTGGCGATCGTCGCCGCCGCGGGCCCGAGCGGGCCGAACATGACCTGGTTGAACACCAGGCCGGCGACGGCGGCGTAGAGGAAGTAGTCGTACCACTCGATGGCGGTGCCGATGGTCGTGGCCGCGACAACGCGGCGTCGCTCACTACGCACGGTCTAAGGCCTCCAAAAGCGCGTCGGTTTCCTCCGCGTTGGTCACGGTCACGCGGATCCCCTCGGGGAAGGCGCGCACCAGCACGCCCTCCGCGGCCAGCCGCTCCGCCAGCTCTTTGCCTGCGCCGGGCAGCCACACAAAGTTCGCTTGGCTTTCTGCGAGCCCAAGCTTTGCGACGACACGGCTCCGCTCGGCCACGGTGCCGTCGATACGCGCACGCAGCTCCTTTTGTGCCTCGAGCGAGGCCAGCGCCGCCTCCTGCGCCACCGCGCTGACGGAGAAGGGGATGGAGACCTTGTTCAGCGCCTCGATGATCGGGCGCGGGCCGAACGCGTAACCGATGCGCGCGCCGGCCAGCCCGTACGCCTTGGAGAAGGTGCGCAGCCCCACCACGTTGGGGTAGCGGGTGATCACCTCGGTGGCGACGGGGGTGTCGGCGGCCTGGTTGTACTCGAAGTAGGCCTCGTCGAGCACGACGAGGACGTCCGCCGGCACCTCGTCCATGAAGGCGGCGAACTCGGCGTTGGTGATCGTCGTGCCGGTGGGGTTGTTCGGGTTGCAGATGAAGATCAGCTTGGTGCGCTCGGTCACCGCGGCGGCCAACGCCGGCATGTCCAGCCTGTTGTCGCTGTCCAGCGGGACGGGCACCGGGGTGGCGCCGACGACCTGGACGAAGATCGGGTAGGCCTCGAAGCTGCGCCAGGGGAAGACCACGTCGTCGCCGGGCTGGGCCGCAATTGAGACCAGCTGCTGGCACAGCGCGGAGGACCCGGCGCCGAGCGCGACCTGCTCCGGATCCACGCCCAGGTGCTCACCGAGGGCGGTGCGCAGCTTCAGCGCGCCGATGTCCGGGTAGCGGTTGATCTCACCGAGGGCTTCGCGCATGGCGTCGAGCACCGGCGGCAGTGGGCCCTCGGCGCACTCGTTGGAGGACAGTTTGATGGCGCGCTCGTCGCGCACGCCGGGGACGTACGCCGGAATTGCCTCGAGGTCGGGGCGGATCATGCGCGGCTCCTCTGCGTGGTCAGTGAGATCAGGCCCAGCACGATGATCCAGCCGGTCAGCGTGGCAAGGCCCATGCGGTATTCCGGAAGAATACCCATCAGGACGAGCACGAGGACGAAAAACGCGATGCAAATCCAGTTGGCCGCCGGGTAGAGCGGGGCGGGGAAGGTCGCGCTTTTGAACTTTTTGCGGAAGTTCAGGTGCGATACACAAATGCCCGCCCAGGTGATCAGCTCGGTGCCGACGATGATCGCCAGCAGCACCGCGAAGATTTTGCCTTCGAAGAAGAAGTTCAGGATGACCACGGTGCCCATCAGGGCGGCGTCGAAAAGCAAGGCCTTGGTGGGCAGCCCTTTCGCGCTGGTGGCGGCGAACGCGCGGGGCGCCTGGCCGTTGCGCGCGAGGTCGCGCAGCATGCGCGCACCCGAGTACGTCATGGTGTTGAGCACCGAGAACACCGCCACCACGATGACCACGTTGAGCGCGGTGGCGGCCGGGCCGAAGCCCACGCCGGCGAGCACGCGGATGAACGGGCTTTCGTTCGTTTCCTGCTCGTTCCACGGCGCGAGCAGCAAAATGGTGCCGATGCCGCCGAGGTAGAACACCAGAATGCGCCACACCACGGAGTTCACGGCGCGCGGGATGGCCGCTTTCGGGTTGTCCGCCTCGCCGGCGGCGGTGCCGATGGACATGATGCCGCCGAATGTGAACGTCACCGCCACCAGGGCGAACAGCACGCCGGAGAGGCCGTTGGGCATGAACCCGCCGTGCTCGGTGATGTTGGAAAACCCGATCGCCTCGTCCGGGCCGAGACCCACCACGAGCGCAAACCCGAGCACGATCATGAGCACAAGAGCTGCGACCTTGATCAAGGACAGCCAGTATTCCGTCGCGGCGAACACCCGCACGTTGAACAGGTTCAACACCACCACCAGCAGCAGCGTCACCAGCGCGGTGACCCAGTGCGGCAGCCCGGGGAACCAGTAGTCCAAAAAGGTGCCCATGGCGGTCAGCTCCAGCATGCCCACCACGACGGTGGTGAACCACCAGTTCCAGCCGGTGATGAAGCCGGCCACCGGCCCGATGAACGCGCGCGAGTACGCCGCGAACGACCCGGAGACGGGGTGCTCGACCGCCATCTCGCCGAGCATGCGCATGAGGAAGTACACGATCACCCCGACGAGCGCGAACGAGATCAGCACCGCCGGCCCGGCGTACTGGATCGATCCGGCGGAGCCCAAAAACAGGCCCGTGCCTATCGACGAACCAAAGGCAATCATCATCAATTGCCTACTCTTGACGCTCCTGTTCAGCCCCTGTTCTTGCAGGCTGTCGTTCTGGCTCACGGTTTAGTTTCCTGTCGGTGGTCGGGAGGTGGTGCGGGACATGCCGCGGAATTCGGCGATGGCGGTGTCGCCGTCGTAAAGCGTGACGTCCGAAAGCCCGTTTTTGCCCCACGTGTGGCGCTCGCGTGCAACCCCGCGGATGGTGCGGCCCATCTTCGCCGGGGCGAGGAAGATGATCTCGGACTGCGCGCTGACGGTCGGGTCGGTGCGCCGCGAGTTGCACGCGCCGCCGAACAGCGCGTCGGCGAAAGTGAACAGCACGCCGCCCTGGCACACGCCGAAGCCGTTGGCGTGGCGCGCCTCCACCGTGAACTCGCCCTCGGCCAGGCCCGGCTCAAGGCGTGTGATGGTGGCGCCGAGGTACTCCAGGGTGGCGTCGTTGTCGAACATGGATTTCGCGTGCTCGAGGTCGGGGGTGAAATCCACCGACGGGGCGTAGCGCTCGTACATCCTTATTCCTTCCCGTATGCGTGAAGCCGGGGCAGCTTAACTGCTGCCCCGGCTGAATCCCGGCGAACCGCGGCGTTTACGCCTGGCCCTCGAACAGGGTGGTCACGGAGCCGTTTTCGAAGATCTCGTGGATCGTCTTGGCCAAAAGCGGCGCAATGGACAGCACCGTGAGGTTGCTCCAGCCTTCGGTGTCCTGCGGCAGGGTGTCGGTGGTGATGACTTCCTCGGCGCCGCAGTCGCTGAGGCGCTCGCGGGCCGGGTCGGAGAACACGCCGTGGGTGCAGGCGATGACCACGGACTTCGCGCCGGCCTCCTTGAGCACGCCGACGGCGCCGGCGATGGTGCCGCCGGTGTCGATCATGTCGTCCATGAGGACGCAGTCCTTGCCGTCGACATCGCCGACGACGCGGTTGGACACGACCTTATTCGCGGCGTCGATGTCGCGGGTCTTGTGCACGAACGCCATGGGCGCGTCGCCGAGCATGTTGGCCCACTTCTCCGCCGACTTCACGCGGCCGGCGTCGGGGGAGACCACGACGAGGTTGTCCAGCGGGTACTTGGACTTGATGTAGTCCACCAGGATCGGCTGGGCGTGCATGTGGTCCACCGGACCGTCGAAGAAGCCCTGGATCTGGTCGGTGTGCAGGTCCACGGACACGATGCGGTCGGCGCCGGCGGCGGTGAGCAGGTCCGCGATCAGGCGGGCGGAGATCGGCTCGCGGCCGCGGTGCTTCTTGTCCTGGCGGGCGTACGGGTAGAACGGCAGGATCGCGGTGATGCGCTTGGCGGAGCCGCGCTTGAGCGCGTCGATCATGATCAGCTGTTCCATCAGCCACTTGTTCAGCGGCTGGGCGTGGGACTGCATGACAAAGCAGTCGGCGCCGCGGACGGACTCTTCGAAGCGGATGAAGATCTCGCCGTTGGCGAAGTCGCGCGCGGTGGTGGGCACCAGCTCGATGCCGAGCTCCTTGGCCACGGCTTCTGCGAGGGCCGGGTGCGCGCGGCCGGTGAAGACCTTGAGGTCTTTGTGGTTTTCGGTGGAGTAACCAGTCATGTAATTAACCCTCTCGCTTCGCGTTTTTTGCTGCTTCAGCCGCTTCGGTGCCCGGGCGGCGGTCTTCCACCCAGCCTTCGATGTTGCGCTGGCGGCCTTCCTTGATGGCCAGGGCGCCGGCGGGCACATCTTCGGTGACCACTGTACCCGCGCCGGTGTAGGCGCCATCACCGATGTTGACCGGTGCGACGAACATGGTGTCGGAGCCGGTGCGGCAGTAGTCGCCGATGGTGGTGTGGTGCTTGTTTACGCCGTCGTAGTTGGCAAACACGGAGCTTGCGCCAATGTTGGAGTGCTTGCCCACGGTGGCGTCGCCGATGTAGGTCAGGTGCGGCACCTTGGAGCCTTCGCCGATCTTGGCGTTCTTGGATTCGACGAAGCCGCCGAGCTTGCCGCGGGCGCCGAGTTCGGTGCCGGGGCGGATGTAGGTGAACGGGCCGACGGTGGCTTCTTCACCGATGACGCCGAGTTCGCCCTGGGTGCGCACGACGGTGGCGCGGGCGCCGACTTCCATGTCGGTCAGGGTGGTGTCGGGGCCGATTTCGGCGCCGTCGCCGATGACGGTGGAGCCCCACAGCTGGGTGTTCGGGTGGATGACCACGTCGCGGCCGATTTCCACCTCGACGCCGATCCAGGTGGTGTCCGGGTCGATCACGGTCGCACCGTTTCGCATCGCCTTCTCGACGAGCCTGCGGTTGAGCTCCTTGCCAGCCTCCGCCAGCTGCACTCGGTCGTTCACGCCGGCCAGTTCGCGTGCGTCGGGGGCGGTAAAGGCGGTGACCCGGAGGCCGTCGCCACGCGCGATGCTCAGCACGTCGGTGATGTAGAACTCGCCCTGGGCGTTGTCCGGGGTGACGCGCGTGAGGGCGTCGCGAAGCACCTTGCCGTCGAAGGCGAACACGCCGGAGTTGACCTCGCGGACGGCGCGCTGCTCGTCGGTGGCGTCCTTTTCCTCCACGATCTCGAGGACGTCGCCGGCCTCGCTGCGGATGATGCGGCCGTAGCCGGTGGGGTTGTCGAACTCGAGCGAGAGCACGGTGACCGCTGCGTGCTCGGCCTCATGCTTTTCGACGAGCGCCTGCAGGGTCTCCGGGGTCAGAAGCGGCACGTCGCCGTTGGTGACCACCACGGTGCCGTCGAAGTCCGGGATGGCGGACAGGCCCACCTGCACGGCGTGGCCGGTGCCGTTTTGCTCCTCCTGGATGGCCTGGCGGATCTCCACGTGCATCTGTTCGGCGATCTGCTCCACGGCCGGGGCGACCTGGTCGCGCTGGTGGCCGACAACCGCAACCAGGTGGTTGGGGTGCACACCGGCGGCTGCGTGCAGGGAGTGGGACAGCAGGCTGCGCCCGCCGATTTCGTGCAGCGTCTTCTGGCGGTCGGACTTCATGCGGGTTCCGGCGCCGGCCGCGAGCACGACAACGGCACGTTCGAAGTGGGTAGGCACTCGAATGCTCCTTGTTTTGTGGGATTTGTAGCGGGTTTTTGTCGGCAACCAGCATAACGCCTAGGCGGCGGCCGCCGAGACTTCTTTCAGGTTCCGCGCGCCGACCACGCCGGCGTAGCCCACCGCAGCCAGGAAGATCAGCGCGGCCTGCGGCCCGAGGACTGCAATCGCGGAGGACACCGCGCCGACGACGAGGAGGACCACGCCCATCACCGTGTTGGAGGCACCGGTGATCATGGTGCGCTTGTCGCCGTCGGCCATGTCCACCAGGTAGGTCTTGCGGCTCACGCGCACCGCGGTGTGGGCGAGGTTGACCAGGAAAAAGCCCAGCGGCATGACCCAGGCGTTCACCGCAGAAGGCGCGAGGCGTGCGCTTGCGACAAGGGCCACGATCACGGTCGAGGCGATACCCGCGGCCCAGGCCATCGTGCTTTTCGACGACCTGTCGGAAAGCTTGCCCGACACCCTGCCACCCAGCAGCGACGCGCCGCCGGAGGCGATGATGAACGCGCCCAGTCCCGTCAGGTCCGCGCCCTCGTTGCCGGCCAGCACCACGATGAACGGGGTGGAAAGGGCGGTGACCAGCATCAGCGAGCGCACCACCAGGAACTTCTGCAGGTCCCGGTCGCCCTTAACCAGCGCCCACATTTCCTTCATGCTCTGGCCGTCTTTGGACTCCGGTTCGGCTTCCGGCTCGTCGATGCCGCTGAAGACCAGCGATGCCAGCGCCCACGTCAAAGCACCTCCGGCGAGCAGCGCGGCGATCGTCCACTGCGGCAGGTTGTTCGGCAAAAACGTCAGCAGCAGACCGATCGCGAGCGTGAACGCGCCGGCCAAGGCGGTGGCGCGGCCGGTGATACTGCCGCGGCGGCCCTTGGAAATCGTGCGCCCCTGCACGTCCTTGCCCGCCAGCGAGCACAACGAGCGAAACAACGCATGGGCGGCCAAAAGGATAAGGATGACGGCGCCGAGCGGAGTGCCGTCGAGAAGCAATGCGCTGAGCGCGATGAGCCCCGCGGCGATGGCTTGGCCCCACGAACCGATGAGCCACACGCGTTTGCGGGAGCGCTTCGAGGTCACCCACGGGCTCAAAAACGCCTGCGGCAGCATCGAGCCGGATTCGCGGATGGGCACGAGGAACGAGGTCAGCACCGCCGGCACGCCCGCGGCGCCGAAGAGCCACGGCAGCACCGTCTTCGGAGCGACGATCTGGTCGCCGATGTTTTGCAGGCCGTTGGACCAGACGAACCGGCGTGCGTTGCGTTCCTCGCGTTGATCGTTAGGCATACAGCGGATAGTAGGGTCGAAAGAGAGTATCAGCGAACCGGGAGGCGGACATGGCAATGAGCAGACGCACATTCTTCAGGGGCACACTTCTTGCGACGGCAGCGCTGGCCGCAGCAGCCACGGGTACGGCGTGCTCGACGTCCTCGCAGACCAAACCGCTGGGCGCTGACGAAAAGGCGCGCCCGCTTCGCATTCCGCCGCTGTACGAGGGCGAGCTGGACGGCAACGTGCGCCGGTTCGAGCTGACCGCGCAGGAAGGCGAGTTCGAGATCGTGCCCGGCACGATGACCAAGACCTGGGGCTTCAACGGCCCGTACCAGGGCCCGACGCTGTACATGCGCCGCGGCGAGGAAATCGACATGACGGTGCACAACGAGCTGCCGGAGCCGACGGTTGTGCACTGGCACGGCATGCACCTGCCTGCGACCGCCGACGGCGGGCCGGCGCTCATGTTCGACCCGGGTGAGTCCTGGTCACCGTCGTGGACCGTGGACCAGCCGGCGGCGACCTGCTGGTACCACCCGCACCCGCACGAAAAGTCCGCTGTCCACGCCTACCGCGGACTGGCCGGGGGCATCGTGCTTGACGACGACACTTCCGCCTTCCCCGGCCTCCCCAATGAGTACGGGGTAGACGACATCCCCGTGATCATCACCGACGCCAACTTCACCGAAGACGGCCAGCTGGACGAGGATAACGGCTGGGTCGGCTCCACCGTCATGGTCAACGGCATGACCAAGCCGCGCTTCGAAGCGACCACCCGTCGCGTGCGCCTGCGCGTGCTCAACGGCGCGACGATGCGCTTCCACCACCTGTCCTTGGGCAAGCCGTTCCACGTGGTGGCCACGGACCAGGGTTTCCTGGACGCGCCGGTCGAGGTCGACGGCGTACTGCTCAGCGCCGGCGAGCGCGTTGAGATCGTGGTGGACCTGGAGCCGGGCAAGGACTTGAAGCTGCGCAGCGACGGTGTCCCGGACCTCGGCGGCATGCCGGACAAGGAAACCGCGGAGATGTTCGGCTTCACCGACAAGTTCGACCTGCTCGAGATCGCAGCGCCGTCGGACGAGGCCCCCGAAGTGTCTGAGCTTACGGATTCGCTGGTGCCGTTCGAGGTGCCTGACGCGGACTCTGTCGAGGTGGAGCGCGAGTTCCGCCTCAACGGTGTGGAGATCAACGGCAAGACCATGGACATGACGCGCGTGGACTTCACCGTGGACCACAAGGGTCCGGAGATCTGGCACGTGACCAACGAGAACGAGGACATGGCCCACAACTTCCACATCCACGACGCGCGCTTTGCCGTCATCGGCGTGGAAAACGGCGAGTTGGAGTTCACCACCGGCTGGCACGACACGATCACCGTCCCGCCGCTGGCCACGGTGAGCCTGCTCGTGGAGATGGGCTACTACCCGGACCCGAGCCTGGCGTACATGTACCACTGCCACATGCTCAACCACGAGGACCAGGGGATGATGGGCCAGTTTGTCATCGTCGAGCCTGGCCAGGAAGCTGACCTGGATCTGCCCGCCGGCCACGGTGGGCACTAGCGGGCAGGGGGGAGCGGCGGCGGGGTTTAGCCGCGCACGTTGTGGCCGATGACTGCTGGCAGGAGCAGGGGAGCGTCGCCTAGCAGCGCCTTGAGGTTGCCGTCGCGCTCCACCGCACTGGTGACGGTGCGGACCTTCGAGCCTGACTTGTCGCGACCGCGGCCCCGGTTGGCGCCAGCAGCCATGGGTCCTGCGGCCACGGCACCGCCGCGTGCGCCGTTGGTGTTCTGGTTACCAGCCGCGCCTGCGGCGGCATACGACGAGCTTGCGCCAGCGTTGCCGAAAGCGGAACCCGTGCCGCCACCGAAGCCTGCACCATTGCCACCTGGGCGCATGCCATTGGCGCCGAGGCTGCCAGCGCGACGATTGCCCGCCGCGGAACCAGCGCTGCCAAAACCTGCGCCGGCGCCGGCGCCGGCGCCGGCACCGGCACCGGCACCGCGGCCGCTTCCCACGCCCGGCCGAGCGCCGTTTGCGGCCCCCGCGCCAGCGCCATGACCTTGCGCCGCGCCTACGCCACGGCTCCCTGCAGGGCCGCTACCCGGAGCGAGGCCAACTCCTGCCGCGCCAGTGCCAGGCGCTGCACCGGAGCCGGAGGCGCTGATGCCGCTTGCGGGCAGGCCTACGGTGCCAGAGCCGCCGTTGGCGGTGGGAGTGAGGGAAGTGACGGGTGCAGTGGCACCGCCCGTCGGCAAGCTGCCTGCTGCTGGCGGCGCCGGCGGGGCGAGCACCGCGGATGCCGATTGGGTTGGCGCTGCGCCTGCCGCGATGCGCTCAAAGGTTTCGGGCGTGGGGCGGCCGTACTGCTGGATGACTTCCGCGGGCGACTTCGCGTGTGCGAGATCGGCGAAACCGCGGCTGGCCAGCACGTCGCGAAGCCCTCGCGGCAGCTCGGTCGGTGTGTACGACGTTTCGGCCGGAGCTGGCACATCGGTGCTCGCGTAGGGGGTCGAAGGCACGCTACCGGCGTCGGGCAGCAGCCGGTTAAAGATTGGGATCGCCGGCACCAACCCAGCCGTGACACGGGCGGGGTAGGAAGCCAGGTATTGCGCCTCGATCATCTTTTTCGCCGCTGGATGGATCGCCGCGGCGTACGCGGCTGCCGACGCAGCGGCAAACATCCGTTCCGAGTCCGCCGCCATACCGAGCGCCTGCGTGTGATTGGCAAGCGAAAACGAGTTAGCAACGTACCCGAGCCCGGCATTCTGAATCTGGGTGACTTTCTTCATCGCCTTTTCAATCCAGATCGTGTCCGCCGAGGAACTCAACGCATGCTGAACCCCGTTGAGTGCCTCCATGGCATCTGCGATGAGCCGCGCATTGGAATACCAAAAATCCGACGCCAGATACGCCAGGGGCGTATTGGTTGCGCTCAGCTTCATATCTGCACCGAGCAGGGACGACTCCGAAGCGGTGACCACGGCCGCATTGTTAAACGTGTTCGTCTTCGGATCCGCTGCCTTGAGCTGCTGGAACCCCTGCGAGTACAGCGGCGTCAGCGCCGCGGCAGGCTTGCCGAGCGGCGCCAGCAGCGAGCCCATCATCCCGGAGAACGACTCATCCGTCTGCTGCGTGTTAGTTAGGGCAAGCCACAGGTTGTCCGCGGTGTGCTTCAGATACAGCGCGATCGCTTGATTCGCTTCCGGTGCCCGCTCGTCGCCGATCGGGCTGAGACGCTCGCCCGCTTCGTCCAAGCCTCCCGCGTTGGAGAAACTGGTGAGGGAAATCCTCTGAGTGAGACGGTGGTTGTTAGTGAGACTTTTGCCTATTTCTCGTAGCTGTTCAACAGCACGGAAGACTGCATCAGTATCGATCGAAATCTTCATTTGACCCCCATTGGTTGTAGTGCTTGGGGCCACCGTAACTTCGACAACAAGAACTCAAAAGAGTTTGTCCACTGAAATGGACATTAATGCTTCGCGCTCCTATTGGCAGCGAAAAGCGCATCTAGGTTCTCAATCGCAACTTCGCAAGTACGGTCTTGACTGTTGTAACCATCTAAACCGGAAGCCTCGGAAACGATCCCTCCGCGCGTCGTGTCAATCTGGGCGTAGCAGTGAGTTCCTATCCCGTTCTTGGGCCCGTAGACGAAGACATCGGGAAGTAGATCCGAGGAATATTGCTTCAAAATTGAGGTTTGCTCCTCAACAAACTTTTGACTCGCGTTGTTGTTTCCAAAACCCTCGCCGGGGAGATCGCTGTGTTTCGTGAAATTGCACGCACTCAAACCGCGCGCTAACCCCGCGTACTCCTCCGGGATCGGCTCGACGTTGTCGAAGCCGGCGGCGGCGAATTCCTCGGGCGATATCTCGGTGCAGGGGTCGAAGATGTCGTCGCCGAGGGTGTAGGGGTCAAAGTCGCCGATTTCGAGGGTGCCGCTTTTGAAGTGGAACGCGGCGGGAGCATCGGCAGAATCGCCAGCAGAACCGCCAATCGCACCGCCCGCTGCTTCGGCGCTGTGCTCGTTGTCCTGGTCGCTGGCGGTGGGGGCCGGAGGGGCGTCGATAGGCGAAGGCTCCGAAGCGCACCCCGCAAGTACCCCGCATGCCATGAGCCAAGCGATGTGGCGTTTCATGTACCCCTCCAATAAAAAAGCTTCCCCACCAGGACTCGAACCTAGAATGACGGTACCAAAAACCGTAGTGTTGCCGATTACACCATGGGGAATAGCACCGCTGATTGTAGACCAGACCCGCCAACTGCCAAAGACGGGGTTAACACTACGACGCTCTAAGCTAGGGCGCATGGCTCGAAGGCGAATGACGGCACCCCAGCGCAGAGATCAGTTGATCGGAGTGGGCAGGCAAGCATTTGCTGAGCGGGGCCTCGACGGCATTTCCATGGAGGAGATCGCGGCGCGCGCCGGGGTGTCCAAACCTGTGGTGTACGAGCATTTCGGCAGCAAGGAAGGCCTGTACCAGGAGGTTGTGCGGCTGGAGATGGCCCGGCTGGAGCACACGATTACGTCGAATATCCAGGCCGGCCCGTGGCGCGACCGCATCGAGCGCGGCGTGCTGGCGCTTTTGACCTACGTGGAGGAGGAAACGGACGGGTTTGTCATCCTCGCGCACGGGCAGCTGCCGGGGGAGGGCAGGACGTACTCGACGATCCTCAACCGCGTCACCGCCGAGGTGAGCTACCTGCTGGGGGAGGCATTTAAGCACCGCGGGCTCGACGAGTCGATGGCGGGGCTGTACGGTCAGGCGCTTGTGGGCACCGTCTCCAATTCGGCGCTGTGGTGGCTGGACGAGCGCACGCCCGACAAGCACACCGTGGCGGCGCACATTTCCAATCTGTGCTGGAACGGGTTGCGGGGGATGGAGGCGCAGCCGCGTGTGTACGGAAGCGGCGAGGCGAGCGAAAGCGCGAGCGACGAGACAAGCGGCGATACCGCAGAGAAGGATGCGTAAGACACATGACTGACACCACCCCGCCCGTGTTGGGCGGTTTGCTCACCGCGGCGCTGACGGACCCGAAGCTGAAAGGCCTGGTCACGCACGTGGGCGAGGATTCGCTGCACGTCACTGGCATTGACCAGGTACGTTCTTGGGCTGCGGGCGCGATTGCGCGCGAGACGCCGGTGCTGCTTGTCACGGCCACCGGCCACGAGGCGGAGGACCTCGCCGCGGAGCTGAAGGCCATTTTGGGCGAGGAGAAGGTCGCGCAGTTCCCGGCATACGAGACGCTGCCGCACGAGCGTCTCTCGCCGGCGCCGGACATTGTGGGGCGCCGCTCGAAGGTGCTGTGGGACATGCCGCGCGTGATCGTCGCGGCGGCGCGCGCGGTGTGCCAGCCGGTGCTGCCGCCGGCGGAGCCTGTCAGCATCGCGGTGGATGAGGAGCACGACTTCGAGGAGCTGACCGCGCAGCTGGTGCACTTCGCGTACAACCATGTGGACATGGTGGCGTCGCGAGGCGAGTTCGCCACCCGCGGCGGCATCATCGACGTCTTCCCGACCACCGCGCAAAACCCTGTGCGCATCGAATTCTGGGGCGACGAAGTCACCGACATCCGCTCGTTCGCGGTCGCGGACCAGCGCACCATCGAGGAGGTGCGCGCGGTTGAGCTGCATCCTGCGAGGCAATTGCTTATCGACGACACCGTGGCCGCCAAAGCCGACGACCTCGCGCGAAAGTTCCCCTCGAACCCGACGTTGTCGTCGCTGCTCGCCCGCATCTCGGAAAAGCAGCCGGCGGATGGCATGGAGGCGCTCATCCCGGCGCTGACGGACAAGCAGTACGCGGTGCTGCCGGAGCTTATGCCCGCAGGTTCCGTGGTGCTGGTGACCAACCCGGAGAAGGTGCGCACCCGCATTGCCGACTTGGAGGCGACGGACCGCGAGTTCCTCGAGGCCGGCTGGGAGGCCGCCGCCATGGGCGCCGAGGGCCCTGTGGTGGTGGAGGGCCTGGACGTGTCCGCCTCGTCGTACCGCTCGTACGAGTCGCTGGAGGTCTCCGCGTCCAAGACCGGCAACGCTTGGTGGACGTTTGCCCCGCCCGGCATGTTCGCCGCCGACGACGCGGAGACGCTGCCACTGGAATTCGAGGCCGCGCCCGCGCCGAAGGGCGACCCGAAGGCGATCGAGCAGCTCTACGCCACCCTGAAACTCCACATCGGGCAGAACCACGGCAAGGTCGCGTTCGTGGCACCGGCGAAGGGCACGATCGACCGCATGGCGGAGCGCCTGCGCGAGCACGGCGTGTCCGCGCGCGTGGCCACACCCGGTTTGGAGCCGGTCGAGGGTGCGGTGACCTTGTACCAGGCGCTGTCGCACGCGGGCCTGGTCTTCGGCGGGCCGAACCTGGTCGTGGTCACCGAAACGGACGTCACCGGCAACCGCGTCGGCGATATCGCGGGTGCTAAACGACGCGCCCCGCGCCGCCGCAACCGCGTCGACCCCCTCGCACTGCAGCCTGGCGACTTCGTCGTGCACGACACCCACGGCATCGGCAAGTTCGTGAAGATGGCCGAGCGCACCGTCAAAGCCGGCGACGAGGACTCGCGCCGCGAATACATCGTGCTGGAGTACCAGCCTGCCAAGCGCGGCCAGCCCGGCGACCAGCTGTGGGTGCCAATGGAGTCTTTGGACCTGCTGAGTAAGTACACCGGGGGCGAGAAACCGTCGCTAAGCAAGATGGGCGGCTCCGACTGGAAGTCCACTAAGCGCAAGGCGCGCGCCGCGGTGCGCGAGATCGCCGGCGAGCTGGTGGAGCTCTACGCCAAGCGCCAAGCCGCACCGGGCCACGCGTTCGCGCCGGACACCCCGTGGCAGCACGAGATGGAAGACGCCTTCCCGTTCGTGGAGACCGAAGACCAGCTCACCGCCATCGAAGCGGTGAAGTCGGACATGGAAAAGCCCACGCCGATGGACCGCGTCATCGTCGGTGATGTGGGCTTCGGCAAAACTGAGGTCGCCGTGCGCGCCGCGTTTAAGGCAGTCCAGGACGGCAAGCAGGTCGCGGTGCTCGTGCCCACGACCCTTCTGGCCCAGCAGCACTTCTCCACGTTTAGCCAGCGCATGGACGGCTTCGGCGTGACGGTGCGCGAGCTGTCGCGCTTTACCACCGCCGCCGATTCGAAGAAGATCATTTCGGGACTTGCGGACGGCTCGGTGGACATCGTCATCGGCACCCACCGCCTGCTGCAGACGGGCGTGCAGTGGAAGAACCTCGGCCTGATCATCGTGGACGAGGAGCAGCGCTTCGGCGTGGAGCACAAGGAGCACATCAAGGCGCTCAAATCGCACGTGGACGTGCTGACCATGACCGCAACGCCGATCCCGCGCACCCTGGAGATGTCTTTGACCGGCATCCGCGAGATGACCTCCATTACCACCGCGCCGGAGGACCGCCACCCGGTGTTGACCTATGTGGGCCCGCAGGAGGACAAGCAGGTCGCCGCCGCAATTCGCCGCGAGCTGCTCCGCGACGGGCAGGTGTTCTACATCCACAACAAGGTCTCCGACATTGAAAAGACCGCCCGCCAGCTGCGCGAGCTTGTCCCGGAGGCGCGCATCGTGGTCGCCCACGGCCAGATGAGCGAGCAGGTGCTCGAGCAGACCGTGCAGGGTTTTTGGAACCGCGACTACGACGTGATGGTCTGCACCACCATCGTCGAAACCGGCCTGGACATCGCCAACGCCAACACCCTGATCGTGGAAAACGCCCAGAACATGGGCTTGAGCCAGTTGCACCAGCTGCGCGGGCGCGTGGGCCGTTCCCGCGAGCGCGCCTACGCGTACTTTTTGTACCCGAAGGACAAAACGCTCACGGAGACCTCCTACGACCGCCTGGCCACCATCGCCCAGAACAACGATCTGGGCTCCGGCATCGCCGTGGCGCAAAAGGACCTGGAGATGCGCGGCGCCGGCAACGTGCTCGGCGCCGAGCAGTCCGGCCACATCGCTGGGGTGGGCTTTGACATGTACGTCCGCCTGGTCAGCGAAGCCGTGGAAACCTTCAAGGGGCTCATGAGCGGCGAGCCCATCGACGCCACCGACAAGGGCCCGAAAGAGATCCGCGTGGACCTGCCCGTCGACGCCCACATCCCGGAGAGCTACATCAACTCCGAGCGTCTGCGCCTGGAGGTCTACCGCAAGCTCGCGGAAGCGCGCGACGACGACGCCCTGACCGCCGCCGCCGACGACATGATCGACCGCTTCGGCGCCCTGCCGAAAGAGGTCGAGCACCTCATGGCCGTAGCGCGACTGCGCAACCAGGCCCGCGAGGTCGGCGTTGCGGATGTGCTCACCCAGGGCAGTCGCATCAAGCTGCACCCGGTGGAGCTGCCAGACTCCAAGCAGGTGCGCCTGAAGCGCCTCTACCCGGGCGCGAACTTCCGCGCCGCGGCGAAAGCGCTGCAGGTGCCGATGCCGCGCGAGGGCGGGGCGAAGCGCGCGCTGAATTCGCCGAACCTGCGCGACCTGGAGCTTTTGCAGTGGGTCGCCGACTTCATGACGGAGATGCTCGACGCCCCGAAGATCTCCGTCGCGGGTGCTGCCGCGGATGCTGCGGCCGCAGAAAAGGCGCCGAAGAAGAAGGTGTTCTCCGTCAGCGAGTAGCAGGGCTGCTGAGAGGCTGCCTAGAAGAACTGAGGCAGGATCAGCAGCATGCCGATACTCCACGTCAGGTGCGCCGCGATGGGGGAGTAGAGCCTGCCGGTCTTCACGGACTCGTAGTAGGTCACAGCCCCCAGCACGCCGGCGGCGAAGACCAGAAGCGGCACGCCCATCACGCAGGTGACCAGGCAGTAGGCCAGTGTGGACCACACGCCAGCCTGCACCACCGACTGACCCATGCCCCGCAGCTGGCGCGGCACCGCGTCGCGGAACACCATCTCCTCGCCGGCGCCGTTGACCACTAGCACCAGCAAAGTCAGGAAGTACCCGCCTTTGTTCGGGGTCTGCAGCAGCTCCGCGGCCGGGCCGGCCAGCAGTGGGATGTGCTGCACCACCAGCGCGCCGAGGACGAACACGAGCGCGAGGGTGGCGCCGATGAGGGTGCCGCGGAGGACGTCGAAAAGCTTGCGGGGCCCCGCGAACGCCTCGCGGTCACCCCACAGCCACCACGCGGCCGCGTAGACCACCGCCGTAAACGCGGTGGCCCAGTAGAAGCCAGCGGTGCCGTCGCCGGCGCGGCGCGCGAGAAAGAGGCCGAGTGCGCCGAGCGCACACGGCACCAAAAGCAGCCATTGCCTGGTCACGTGGGGTCTTTGTCCGTCAACTTCCGCAAACACGGAAGCTAAGGTTACCGGCCCGCAGACCAAGCAATTCCGACAGCTACTTCACGGAGAAGATGATCATCTCGGTGTCGTCGGGTTTGCCGCGGTAGCGGCCGTCGTCGCCCGGGAAGTTGTTGTCCAGCGCGGTGAGGTAGCGGCCGTCCTCGAGCTGGACGATGGTCTCGACGCTGAGCAGCGCGAATTGGAACGGATCGCCGATGCCGTAGGCGCGGGCGTCGGAAACCATGCCGATCTTCCCCGGGTTGGCAATGTCGAGCAGGTCCGCCATCAGCTCCTTTTTCACCGTGGAGCCGGCTTCAGCGTCCGCGAAGTCCTTGACCTCGAAGACCTTCTTCAGCTGCGCTTCCGAGCCGCGGAAATCGTCGCGCTCGAGCACGAGCAGGCGGCCGTCCTTGGTCAAAAACGCGTCGCCGATCAGGGCGTCGTCGCCCTCTGCCACGTAGTTCCAGGTCTTGCCGGTGTACTTGCCGGACTCGGTGTCGAACTGGGAGATCACGCGCACGCGCTTGTCGGTGGCGCTGTCCAGGTAGCCCTCGAAAATGGGGTACAGGTAGCGGCCGTCGGTGGCCATCGCCTCGAAGCCCTTGGAGTTGCGCAGGTTCGGCTTTTCGTCCTTGCCCAGGGTCGGGTTCGACGGGCTCTTGACGCCGGGGTAGGGGTACGGGGCGTCGAGAAGCGTGCCGTCCTTATCAACGTGCAGGATGTAGGGGCCGAACTCCTCGCCGACCCAGAAGGTGCCGTCTTCGGCGCGGACGAAGGACTCCGGGTCGAAGTCGGCGCCGGTGAGCAGGCGGTCCTTGGTGTCGTTGTTGACGATCTCCCACGGGATCGTGTTGTTTGGGTCCTTCAACTCGATGTAGTCCAGCACTTCGATGCCGCCGACGTCCTTCGGGTTCTTCGCGGTCTCGGCGGTTTCCCAATTCGGCTTCACCGTGTAGATGCGCAGCAGGAAGTCCGAGGAGTTCTGCTTCGAGCCGAAGCCGTTGTCCGGCAGTGCGAAGAACTCGCCGTCGCCCTTTTCGATCATGCCGGAAAAGCCCGGGATGACCTGGCCTTTGAACGGGTGGGTCTGGCCGTTGCCGTCGAAAGCGTCCTTGCCGGAGTCCGGGCCCGGCGCCTGGTAGAGCGCAGACAGCTTCGCGCGGCCTTCAAGCACCGGCCCGTTGACCTCGGGCGCGGGCTCGGTGTGGGCGGCGCCGTCGCTGGAGCCGGTCGCTTCCGAGCTCCCGCCAGCGGCGGAACCGATCGCGCCGCCGACGAGGCCGCCGACAACGAACGCGCCCGCGACAGCCGCGATGAGCTGCTCGAGGTTGAGGTTCTTAATGATCTGGTCGAGCGGGGGAGGGAGCTGAATATTCATATGCCACTGCCTTTACAATCGTGCGAAGCTGAGCGGAAAACTCAGGCGAAACTTAGTTTTCGCACAGCGAGTGTAAGGCGGGTCGGCCGGCTTCGCTCGGTGAAAACAGCCGACCGATTCCCGCCCGGAGGCGCGGGGGAAGTACGATATTTTCCCGTCGCCCCTATAGCCCAATTGGCAGAGGCAGCGGACTTAAAATCCGCCCAGTGTCGGTTCGAGCCCGACTGGGGGCACCACTACACGGCGGTGTATCCGCCGTCGGCGAGGTGGTAGGAGCCGTTGACGAACGACGCGTCGTCGGAAAGCAAGAAGCTCACCACCGCCGCGATCTCCTCGGGCTCGCCCAGGCGGCCAGCAGGATGCTTATCGACGAGCGCCTGGCGGGCCTCGCCCTGCGCCCGCTGAATCAGCGGCGTGTCAATGTACGCCGGACCCACGCAGTTGACCCGGATGCCGGTGGCGGCGTAATCCGCGGCCAGAGACTTGGTCAGCCCCACCACGCCGTGTTTCGCGGCGGTGTATGCCTCGATGCCGCCGGCGCGGCCCACGGAGCCGTGGATGGAGGACATGTTCACAATCGCGCATTGTTCCGTGTTGCCCTGCTCGAGGAACTGCTTGAGCTGGTAGTGGCAGCCGTAGGCCACGCCGGACAGGTTGATGGCGATGACCTTGTCCCAGTCGGCCAGGTCCTTGTCCGCAAGCGGGGTGTGGTCGCCCACGCCAGCGTTGTTCACTGCGAGGTGGAGCGCGCCGAACGTGTCCACGGCGAACTGCACGGCCGCCTCGTTGTCCTCCTTGCTGGCCACGTCCTGGCGGAACGCGGCCGCGGCACCACCGTCCGCCTCGATCGCGGCGGCGACGTCCTTGGCGGCGTCGTCGTTGATGTCGGCGACCACCACCTTGGCGCCCTCGCTGGCGAGACGCTTCGCGATGGCCTCACCGATGCCGGAGGCGCCGCCGGTGACCAGCGCAACTTTGTTTTCAAACTTGCTCATGACTGCTCCTTGACCTTCCGTGGGGATGCGGTGCAGCCAAAGTGTAAGCAGCCGCCGACCCTCCTGGGGCCGGTTTTGGGCAGCTACTTCTTCGCCGCGCCGAGCGCAGCCTTGATCAGCGGGATCTGCAGCGGCAGTCGCCCGATGGAGATGATCTGCTTCTGCCAGGGCTCGTTGCGCCACTGCCACGCCATCTGGAAGTTCGCCGGCCACACCGCCGCCAACAGCGCCGCGGCGAAATTGCCGCCGGCCGCGCGGGTTTTGGGATTCGCCAGTAGGGCAGCGGCGGCGAGCTCGGCCACGCCGGAGACGTACGTGTAGGTGCGTGCGGAGCCGGGGAGGGCGTCGGGCACGATGCCGTCGAAAGGCTGCGGCTTTGCAAAATGCAGCACGCCCGCGCCGGCGAACAAGGGGATGAGGAACTTCTGCAACGGTGTCATTGGTCTGAGCCTACGCCTGGGCTGCGTTACAGCGCGCGGGCGACTTGGTCGGCCACGAAGGCGGACCCGGCGCGGGAGGGGTGGAAGACCATGTTGTATCCCGCCGTAGTGGTGTCGATGAGGCCCGCGACCCAGCGGTCGGCGTCGCGCGCGCAGGTGCTGTGACCGGTGGACTGTGCGTTGATGTCCAAAAACGCAGCGCCGACTTGGAGCGCGGCTTCGCGCTGATTGTCGCGGTGGTGCTGCTCCCAGCCGTGCACCGTCGGAGTGGGCACGCCGAGCGGGAGGTTGGGTACCACGTTGAAGGCGCAAATCGCGCCGTTTGCTCCGGCCACCGAAAGCATGCCGGGGATGATGATCTTCGCGTTCGGCGCCGCGGCGCGGACTTTCACCGCGGCGGCGCGCATGTTGGCCAAGTACTGCTCGCGGGTGCGCGCGGCGTCGTAGGTGGTGCCGGGCTTGTCCAGTAGCGGGCGCCAGTGATCGTTGAAGCCGGCGCCCAACGTCACAGCCCGGGTGCCTGCGTTCAGCGCGCCGGTGTGCACAGCGTGGTCGATGCGGCCAAGCATTTGCTCAGAGGTGATGCCGGCGCACGACCAGTCCGCAACCGCGGCGCCGGTGCGTGCACCGAGCTGGCTCGGCCAGTTGTCCGGGCCGTGGAGGCATCCGGATTCGCTCGGGTTGTTGCGGAGCACGCGTTCGGAGGAAGTGGAAGACAGGCTCGATCCATCGGTGAACCGCAGCACGGTGTTGAGGTACTGGTCCGGGTTAGCGGCGAACGAGTCGCCGAAGACCACCACGTTGCCCGCGGGCTGCGCGGTAGCGGGGGAGGCGGACGTGGCTGCAAGCAGCGCGACGAGGAATATGACGGTACGGCGGATCAGTTGGCTCACGCGGCCGATCCTATACGCCGCCTTTGATGCCGTTGTACGCCTCGAGTGCGACTTTGCGCGACGCCTTCACGTCCACCATCGGCTCCGGGTAGCCGGGCAGCAACGCCTCCGGCGTCCAGCGCCCGACGTACTTGCCGGAGGGGTCGAACTTCTCCTGCTGGGTCAGCGGGTTGAAGATGCGGAAGTACGGTGCGGCGTCGTCGCCCGAGCCTGCCACCCACTGCCAGTTGAACGGGTTGGAGGCGGCGTCGGCGTCAACGAGCGTGTCCCAGAACCACTCCTCGCCGTGGCGCCAGTGGATGCCCAGGTTCTTGGTCAGCCAGGAGCCGGCCACCATGCGCACCCGGTTGTGCATGCGGCCGGTTTCCCACAGCTCGCGCATGCCGGCGTCCACCAGCGGCACGCCGGTCTCGCCGCGCTGCCACTGCGCCAGCTGGCCCAAGTGCTGGGCGGCGTCGGCGTCCGGCTCCATCGCCGGATCCGCGAAGGCTTGCGCGAAATCCCAGGGTGCCGCGTGCGAGCTCCACGCCCACTCGAACCGGTCGAACTGGCTGTGCACGTTGCGCACCGCCAGGTCCGGCAGGTGGTATAGGCGGTGCCAGGCGAACTCGCGCCACACCAGCTGGCGCAAAAACGCCCACGCGTGGGGCGCGGCGGCCGGGTGCGTCTCCGCAAACGCCGCCGTTTCGGCCCACACGTAGCCCGGCGAGAGCTCCCCGAAGCGCAGGTGCGCGCTCAGGCCCGAGGTCGCGCCGGGGCTCAAGTCGTTGTTGTCGTAGCCGCGCCCGTCCGCAAGCCCGTCCAAGAATTCGTGGAAGCGCGAGAGCGCGGCGTCCTCGCCGGGTATGTTGTGCTCGACTAACCCCTCGGTCCACGACGGCGCCTCCGGAACCTCCAGCCGCGCGCCGCCCGGCAACGCCGGCGCGGAAACGGGCTGCGGCGGGTGCGCGATCAAATGCTGCTGCATGGCCTTGTAAAACGGCGTGAACACCCGGTACGGGGTGCCGGCGCCGGTGTTGATCTCCCAGGGTTCCGCGAGCAGGAACCCGGGGAACGTGCGCGCGCCCACCGCACGCTTGACCTCGGCGTCCACATCGACCGCGTCGTACCGGCGGTTCCACGCCACCTCCGCGCCGAGCTCTTTGGCCAGGCGCGGGATGATCTCGCGGGGATCGCCCTGCTCGCGGATTATCGGGAGCTTCGTGCTTAGCGACGCCACACTGTGGTCGCGCCACCACGCGGCGGCGCGGCCCAGGGGGCGGGGGCCGGAGGTGTCGTCGATAAGCACACCTGCGACCTCTCCGCGCGACACCGCCCACGACAAGGCGGGGTTGTCCGTGACGCGAAGGTCGTCGCGGAACCAAACAAGGGTGGTGGGCACGTGCGCCTCCGTTCAGTAGAGTCAAGGCCATGACTGATCGTATGAATGTGGAATCTTTCAACCTCGACCACACCAAGGTAGCCGCCCCGTTCATCCGGCTCGCGGACCGCAAGGAGCTGCCCCAAGGCGACACGCTGGTGAAGTGGGACATCCGCTTCAAGCAGCCCAACGTCGAGCACCTGGAGATGCCGGCGGTGCACTCGCTGGAGCACATGTTCGCCGAGCACGCCCGCAACCACGCGGACAACGTCATCGACTTCGGCCCGATGGGCTGCCAGACCGGCTTCTACCTCATGCTTTCCGGCGACGTCGCCGAGGCCGAGGTGGCCGATCTGGTGGAAAAGACGCTCACCGACATCACCAACGCTTCCGAGGTGCCGGCCGCCAACGAGAAGCAGTGCGGCTGGGGCGCAAGCCACGACCTGGAGGCAGCCAAGCGCGAAGCGCAGGCGTTTTTGGACAAGCGCGACGAGTGGGGCACCGTCTTTAAGTAGTCGGGCTTTAAGTAGTCGGGTCCACCACCCGGATTTCCAGCGGCGCGGTGCGCAGGCGGTAGATGCCTGGCACCGCGTCGAACGTTGCGAGCAGTTCATGGGCGAGCGCCGGGGTGGCGGCGACGATGATGTGGCTCTCCGCGAGCTCAGTCGTCGGCTCATGCGGGTTGAGTAGCAGCCACGTTTCGCCGTTGAGCAGCGCGAACGCTCTTTCGTGCAGCAGTCGGTGGCGCGCGGCGCGGATCAACGCGCGCGCAGCCTCCGGATCCAGGTCCACGCGACCTGCGGCGTCGACCTCGAGGTAGCGGGCGTGCATCGCGCCTATCGACGACCCTTCGGCCGCCACCGTTTCCTCCAACAATGCCCGGTCCTGCATGTTCGCGCTGATTGGTTTGCGGTCCGTGGACGTAAGCCCCAGCGGCACGCGGTCGCCGACAAAGGCCGCGAATTTCAGCGGGTCCCAGGACAGCATCTGCTCCACGTCGTCGCCGTTGATGCCGACCGCGTAGGTGAAACGGACCAGGCCAGTGGGCCCGTCCAGCACACCGAGGATGGGGTCGGTGACAAACACGAAGCCGGTGAGCGTGCCGCGCGGGTTGTCCAGCACCAGGTAGTGCCCCGGCTCGATGTCGTCGCGGGCGGCGCGGGCGAGCAGGCGGGCCGGCCACTCGTCGGGAAGCGCAGGCGTGCCAGGCACGCGCAACGTGAGCTCGGTCTGGGTGCCCGCGGACGGCTGGGAGGACTCCACACGGGACTTGCCGTAGGTGCAGTACAGCACGTGGGGGACAGGCTCGGCTAGCACGTACGCGTGGACCTCCAGGTGGCGGTAGGAAAACACGTACGCGTCCGCGCCGCCGGCGGCCTGAACGATGTGGCCGCGCACCACCTCACCGCCCGTTTTCGGGCCGCGGCGGGCGTTGTCGAGCATTCCCATGCAGCCCACCATATCCCCGCCGGGACGAGGCGAGCGTTCAGCTGGCAGCACGCTCGCGGGAACCTTTTTGGTAAGAGTGGCGTTATACCCGGTGAACTCTCGGACAAAACCCAATGGAAAGGAACTGTGCGACGTGAGAAGCACTAACCCCGTTCTGCGCAACATTCCGGGGGCGGATGCGGACAACGGCTACCAGGCCGGCCAGACCGCGACGCTTCCGGGGCACGCGCCCGAAATTGATCAGCAACGCCCGATGACGGTGGACGATGTGGTGACCAAGACGGGCATCACCCTCGCCGTGATCATCGCGTTCGCCGCAGCGAACTTCGGCATCTTCCTCACCGGCAACGTTCAGCTCGGCTTCATCCTGACCGTCGTCGGCGCCATCGGCGGCTTCGTCACCACCCTGGTCAACGCATTCCGCCGCGAGTTCGGCTCAAGGACGCTGACGTTGATCTACGCAGCATTCGAGGGCCTGTTCCTCGGCGGCTTCTCCCTGACTGTCTCCGGCTGGTTTACAGTCGGCGGCGCCGATGCTGGCCAACTGATCTTCCAGGCCATCCTGGGCACGATCGGTGTGTTCATCGGCATGCTCGTGGTCTACCGCCGCGGCGCGATCCGCGTGACCCCGCGCTTTAACCGCATCCTCACCGGCCTGATCTTCGGCGTAGCAATCATGGCGCTGGGCAACTTCCTGCTGGCCATCTTCGCCGGCATCTCCCCGCTTCGCGACGGCGGCACGCTGTCTATCATCTTCGGTGTGGTCTGCGTGGTACTGGCGGCCCTGTCCTTCCTGCAGGACTTCGACCTGGCTGACAAGCTGGTCCGCACCGGTGCGCCGGAGCGCGCCGCCTGGGGCGTCGCCCTGGGCCTCGCCGTGACTCTGGTGTGGCTCTACACCGAGATCCTGCGCCTGCTGTCCTACTTCAACGACCGCTAGGCCTCCGCGGAAACAGCGGCAAACGCAAAGCGCCTCGCCTCCGGATCATCTCCGGGGCGAGGCGCTTTGTCGTGCGCGCGGCTTAGTAGTTGTTGTCCGGCACGACCGACTGACCGTCGACGGACACGGTGGTGAACACCGGCTTGCCGTCAACAATCTCCGGGTTGCCCAGCACAACCTTCACACCCTCTTCGCGGTTGTCCGGGGAGACAACGACGCGGGTTGCGGTGCCCTCGGCGATGTCCTCGCCCCACTGATCCCAGACGATGTTCTCCAGGAAGTCGTCCTGGTTGGCGCAGTCCACGGTCAGGCGGTCCGGGCGCACCAGGTCGGTGGCGCCGCAGTTATTGAACACCGGTGCGGCGTCGACGGCGGCCTCGGAAGTCTCCTGCTCCTGCGCGGCGTTCGCCTCGGTGACGTTGGTCGCCGTCGCGGTGCCGGTGGCGGTGGTCGCGGTGCCGGCGCCCTTCAAGGAGTTCGGGTCCTGGGTGGTGGCGGTGTCGACCTTCTCGGAGGAGGGGTTCTGGTGCGGCGGGGTGCAGCCTGCAAGAGCGATGGCGGCCAGGGCGGCGACGCCGGCTACTGCTTTGCGGGAAGAGGTGGCAATCACAGGAATGGTCCTTCTGTTTGGAAAAGAGAAAAGTACTGGCTACTTCGCGCGGGGCGTGGAGGCCTTGACTGAATCATACGGCTCGGCGGAAACGACGGTGACGGAAATCTCGCGGCCGTTCGGGGCGGTGTACTTGCGGGTTTCGCCCTCGGAAGCACCGACGACGGCTGCGCCGAGCGGGGACTGCTCCGAGTAGGTCTCCAGATCCGCGTTGTCCGTGGACGCCGCGCGGGTGCCGATGAGGAAGGTCTCGCGGTCGTCCTCGTCGCCGTCGTAGTAGACGTGCACGACGGAACCGACGTGGGCGACACCTTCTTCGATGCCGGCACGCTCAGTGGTGGAGTTGGACAGGATCTCGGAGATCTGCTTGATGCGCGCCTCCTCCTGGTCCTGCTGCTCGCGGGCGGCGTCGTAGCCGGCGTTCTCCTTGAGGTCGCCCTCCTCGCGGCGCTCGTTGATCTCGGCCGCGATCGCGGGGCGGTTATCAATGAGCTGCTGCAGCTCGGCCTCGAGCTTGGCCTTCATTTCAGGAGTGATGTACTGCTGCTGGGATTCAGCCATAGGGGTCTAAACCTTCCCTGATACGTGAAATCGGCCCGCCGCTCGCGGGCCAATGTGTGCAGATATACAGCCGGAAGATTACCACACGCGAATGCGGCAGTTTCCGCTAGCGTGCTGCGTAGAAGCTGCTCTCCGGGTCCATATAGAAGGGGAGATTCTCGGAGCAGCCGTAGATGCGCCCAGACACCAGCGGCTCGCGCACCGGCAGGTCCACAGCGATGCGGGAGTGCTCCTCGCCGCCGGCGGGCAGGACCACCTCGCGGCGGCCCACCTCCGCGTGCGAGTAGTCCACCGCCGTGACGATGCAGTACGCGGGCGTGTCCGGGTTTTTACGGTTCACGTCGATCCAGAGCCGGCCCGTTTCGTCGTCGATATGCTCCTGCGAAATGAATTCGGCGCGGACCGGTTCGTTGAAGCGCTCCATGATCGTGCGGGCGCCGACGAAGAGCAAAGCGATCATGAGCAGCGCGGCGACAACCGCCACCACCTTGCCGCCGATGGAGCCGCCGGAGCCGCGGTTGCGGCCGTATCGCTCGGCGGGGCGGGGAGAGGTAGCGGTGCTCACGGAAACGGCTCCTTGCAGGTGGTAAGGACTTTAGCGTTGATGGTACTAAGATGGCGCGGAGGTACAGAACTGACCCCTACGAAAGTTGGATTGATCGAGTGACCGGGTTGCGTCTCATGGCAATTCACGCCCACCCCGACGACGAGTCCTCCAAGGGCGCGGCCACCATGGCTAAGTACGCCGCGGAAGGCAACCGCGTTCAGGTCGTCACTTGCACTGACGGCAGGCGCGGCGACATTCTCAATCCGGCTATGGACCGCCCCGGCGTCCTAGACAACATCCTCGACGTGCGCCGCGAGGAAATGGCGCGCGCCGCGGCGGCGCTCGGCGTCGAGCACGTCTGGCTGGGCTACGAGGACTCCGGGCTGCCGGAGGGCGACCCGCTGCCGCCGCTGCCGGAAGGCTCGTTCGCGGTGCAGGACCCGGAAGAAGTCGCGGTGAAGATTGTGGAGCAGATCCGCGAGTTCCGCCCGCACGTGATCATCACTTACGACGAAAACGGCGGCTACCCGCACCCGGACCACCTGATGGTGCACGCGATCTCCATGATCGCCTGGGAGCGCGCCGGCGACCCGGAGTTTGCGCCTGGCACCGGCGAGCCGTGGACGCCGCTGAAGCTGTACTACTCGCACGGATTCATCCTGCAGCGCATGAAGCTGCTGCAGGAGCGCCTGATCCAGCGCGGAAAGAAGAGCCCGTACGAGCTGATGATCAAGCGTTGGGAGGAAAACGAGGGCGACGTCTTCGGTCGCGTGACCACTCAGGTGGAGTGCGCCGGCTACTTCCAGCAGCGCGCCGAGGCGCTCACGGCCCACGCCACGCAGATCGACCCCGCCGGCGCCTTCCTAGCCAGCCCGGTGGAGGACCAGCAGGACGTTTGGCCCACCGAAGAGTTCGAGCTGGCCGCGTCCAGGGTGGAGACCACTCTGCCGGAAACCGACCTGTTCGCAGGCATCGAGGAGGAAAACTAAATGACAACGTTCACCATCGCCGCCGCCAACGCCGCGAACTTCGTGCTCGCTCAGAACCCGGGCGAGACCCCGGTCGGCCCGGACTTCGGCAAAGCCTCGCCGATCGGCCTGCTGCTGCTGGTGGTTCTGGCCATTGTGGTGCTGTTCATCGGCTGGTCGTTCCACCGCCGCTTCTCCCGCTTCAAGCGCCGCCAGGCGTTCGCGGAGGCGCGCGGGATCGACCCGTTCGACGAGAAAGCGATCGACGAGGCCATGGAGAAGGCCGGGGTCAAGGACCAGCGGAAGAAAAACGCGTTCTAGCTGGCTAGAATTTATCCCGTGTCTGTCCTTTCGAAGCTGCGATACCCGCTGTACCCGCTGTATGAGGCGCGCTTAAAGCGCGAGCTGCGCGGCAAAAAGCGCCCGAAGCACATTGCCGTGATGGCCGACGGCAACCGTCGTTGGGCGCGCGAGGCGGGCTTCGAGGACATTTCCCACGGCCACCGCGTCGGTGGCGCGAAGATCGGCGAGCTCGTGCGCTGGTCTGCGGAGATGGACGTGGATGTGCTCACCATTTACCTGTTGTCCACGGAGAATCTGCAGCGCACCACCGAAGAGGTGGAGCTGCTCTTCGACATCATCTCCGGGGTCATCGAGGACCTGGCCACGGAGGATTACACCTGCCGCGTGCGGTTGGTGGGGCATTTGGATTTGCTGCCGCAGGACGTCGCTAAGCGTATGCGCGAGGGTGCGGCCGCAACCGACACGAAGCATGGCCTCACCGTGAACATCGCGGTCGGCTACGGCGGGCGCCAGGAGATCGTGGATGCGGTGCAGTCGCTTATCGACGACAAAGCGCACGCCGGAGTGCCAGCCACGGAAATGGCCGCCGAGATCACGGTGGAGTCCATCGCGGAGCACCTGTACACCTCCGGCCAGCCGGACCCGGACCTGGTCATCCGCACCTCCGGCGAGCAACGCCTGTCCGGGTTTTTGCTGTGGCAGGCGGCGTACTCGGAGATCTGGTTCACCGATATTTACTGGCCGGCGTTCCGCAAGATCGACTTCTTGCGCGCGCTGCGCGACTACTCGCAGCGCTCCCGCCGCTTTGGCAAGTAGCTAGATCTTGCGCATGCGCACGCGCTGGACGGTGTGGTCGTAGTCCTTGCGCAGCACCAGCGAGGCGCGCACGCGGGTGGGCAGGATGTTTTCCACCAGGTTGGGCAGGTTGATGGTCTGCCACAGCTCGCGCGCGGCGTAGGTGGCTTCGGCGTCGTCCATGCCGGCGAAGTCTTCGAAGTGGTTGCCGGGCTGCTGGAACGAGGTGTCGCGCAGTTTGAGGAAGCGCTCGATGTACCAGCGCTCGATGTCTTCGGTCTTCGCGTCGACGTAGATGGAGAAGTCGAACAGGTCGGAGACCATCAGCGTAGGGCCGGTCTGCAGCACGTTGAGCCCCTCGAGGATGAGGATGTCGGGCTGGCGGACCTCCACGAACTCGTCGGGGAGGATGTCGTAGGCCTCGTGCGAGTAGATCGGTGCCTTAACCACCGGCTGGCCGGATTTCACCTCGGTGACAAAACGCATGAGGTTTCTGCGGTTGTAGGACTCCGGGAAGCCCTTGCGTTTCATGATCCCGCGCTCTTCCAGCACCGCCTTGGGGTGGAGGAAGCCGTCGGTGGTGACCAGGTCCACCCGCGGGTGCGAGTCCCAGCGCTGCAGCAGCACCTGCAGCACGCGCGCGGTGGTGGACTTGCCCACAGCCACCGAGCCGGCCAGGCCGATGATGAACGGCACGTGCCCCGGGTCGCCGCCGATGAACGTCTCGGTGGCGTTGGTGAGCTTTTGCCGGGCGCGCACCTGCAGGTGGATCAGGCGCGACAGGGGCAGGTAGATGTCCTCGACCTCCTGCAGGTCGAGGCTCTCGCCGATGCCGGAGAGCTTTGTCAGCTCTTCCTCGGTGAGCACCTGGGGCATCTTGGCGCGGCGCTTGCGCCAATCCTCGCGGTGGAAGTCGAGGTACGGCGACGAATCGGCTCGTGACATAGCCACCATTGTTGCACTCGCGCAAAAGGGGAATAAATCAGCCTTCCGGGCGTGCCGATTTTCCTATACTGCGAGGAGCCGTTATCAACGCGAAAAGAAAGGACCCGGTCGACGTGTCTGAAGACCTCCGCTACCAGGATCTGGCCACCTACGATCCAGAGGTGCACGCCGCAATTGTGGATGAGCTGGCGCGCCAGCGCGACACCTTGGAGATGATCGCCTCCGAGAACTTCGTGCCGCGCTCCGTGCTGCAGGCGCAGGGCTCGGTGCTGACCAACAAGTACGCCGAGGGCTACCCGGGCCGCCGCTACTACGGCGGCTGCGAGCACGTGGACGTCATCGAGGATCTGGCGCGCGACCGCGCCAAGGAGGTCTTCGGCGCCAAGTACGCGAATGTGCAGCCGCACTCCGGCGCGCAGGCCAACGCCGCGGTGCTCATGGCGCTGGCTGAGCCGGGCGACACCATCTTGGGCCTGGATCTGGCGCACGGCGGCCACCTCACCCACGGCATGAAGATCAACTTCTCCGGCCGCCTGTACAACGTCGCGGCGTACCAGGTGGAGGAGGACACCCACCAGATCGACATGGCGAAGCTGCGCGAGCAGGCCCGTGAGGTCAAGCCGAAGGTGATCATCGGCGGCTGGTCCGCGTACTCGCGCCAGGAGGACTTTGAGGAGTTCCGCTCCATCGCCGACGAGGTCGGCGCCTACCTGTGGGTGGACATGGCCCACTTCGCCGGCCTCGTCGCCGCCGGCCTGCACCCGAATCCGGTCCCGCATGCGCACGTGGTGTCCTCCACGGTGCACAAGACCCTGGGCGGCCCGCGCTCCGGTTTCATCCTCACCAACGACCTGGAGCTGCACAAGAAGCTCAACTCCGCGGTCTTCCCGGGCCAGCAGGGCGGCCCGCTGATGCACGTCGTTGCCGCGAAGGCGACCGCGTTCAAGATCGCGGGCACGGACGAGTTCAAGGATCGTCAGAGCCGCACCCTCGCCGGCGCGAAGGTGCTGGCGGAGCGTCTGCTAAACGACGACGCACGCGAGGCCGGTGTGTCCGTCGTCTCCGGCGGCACCGAGGTGCACCTCGTGCTGGTGGACCTGCGCAACTCGCCGATGGACGGACAGCAGGCGGAGGACCTGCTGCACTCGGTGGGCATCACCGTCAACCGCAACGCGGTGCCGTTCGACCCGCGCCCGCCGAAGGTGACCTCGGGCCTGCGCATCGGCACGTCTGCGCTGGCCACCCGCGGCTTCGGCGAGGAGGATTTCCGCGAGGTCGCCGAGATCATCGCGGAGACCCTGATCAAGGGCGAGGGCGCCGATGTGGCCGCGCTGCGCGGCCGCGTTGAGGCCCTGGCGCGGAAGTACCCGCTCTACCCGGACCTTGAGGATTGGAAGATGCTCTAGTCCTCTTCGGCTTCTCCGGCGTCGGCGTTTGCGCCGTCGCCGCCGGCGACATCGTGCCCGCGCTGATCTGCGAGAGTGGCGCGGGCTTTTTGCAGCCACTCGGGCTGGTCGTCAAGCAGCGCGCGGATCTCATCGGTGGTCATGGCCTGGTCCACGCCGGCGTTTTTCAGCGCGGTCACCGAAATGCCCAGCTTGCGGGCGACCTCGGGGCGCGGGTGCGGGCCGGACAGGCGCAGGTCCTGCAGCCACTGCGGCGGATTGTCCTGCAGCTCGCGCAGCTCGGCGTGGGTCACCGCGCCGTCCTGGAACTCCTGCGGGGTGGCGGGAAGGTAGATGCCCAGCTTCTTTGCGGCGGTCACCGGCTTCATGGCGGTGCCGGAGGGGGTCTGATCAGTCATGGCCAAAACGGTAGCATTGAGCGCCATGCTCACCATTGCCTTCGCCACCGGCACTGAGCCGGGGAAGTGGTTCCGCCGATACGAGGAACTCACAAGAAGTCGCCTTGAGACGGTGCCGTCGGATGATCCGTTCGTGCTCGTCGGCAAGCAAGCAACTGCGGCGCTCGTGCGACTTCCGGACGAGCGCGTCACCGACGAGCACCACGTGGTGCGCCTCTACGAAGAGGCAGCCGGCGTCGCGGTGCCGAAAGATTCCGTCTATGCGGAGGTCGGGGAGGTCACCCGCGCGGATGTGGCGGAGGAGATCGTGAATTTTGATGGGCCATCGCCTATCGACGACCTCCGGTCCGCCCTCCAAGTCGTCGCCGCGAACGTCGGCGTGGCCTTCGCACCCCTGCCGCTGTTGAAGAACCTCGCGCGCAAACAGATCAAAGCGTTACCGCTTGTGGGGGAGGAGCCGGCGACCCAGATCGCGCTTGTGTGGCGCAAAGTGGACGATTCGGACGCTGTGCAGGACTTTGTCGGCGTGACAAAGGGGAGGACGGTGCGTTCCTCGCGCGGAAAAGCGCACCCCCGATCGGGTGCAAAGAGGGCTCGACGTTAACGCAAAGTTCATAATGGACGATGCACTAATTTCAAGAATGAAAGGTAATGATTATGTTTTCCCGTAAGATTGTCGCTTCCGCAGCTGCCCTGACCCTTGGCGCAACCGGCCTGGTTGCTTGCTCCAACGATGGCGAGGGCGAGCCGACCTCCACCGAGGTTGTCTCCGAGACCGCTACCGAGACCGAGGTCGTTACCGAGGGTGCGGGCGCTGGCGACGCGGACAAGGCTGACAAGTCCGGCGAGGCTGGCGCAGGCGCTGCTGCCGGCGACGCTGAGGCCACCGAGGAGATCACCACCGCTGACGGCGCAACCGCCATGGTTCCGGCCGGCGTGAAGGCCGCTATGGACCAGTACGCTCAGCCGGAGTGGGGCGAGCCGATGGCGGTTGAGGAGACCGACGGCGGCTGGATCGTCACCTACGACAACGAGCACTACATCACCTGGAACGAGAACACCGGTGGCGCTCCGACCTGGGGCCAGATCGCTAACGAGTGGATCACCGACGTCCACCTGGACCAGAAGATGGGCTTCCCGCTCGCACCGGAGACCGAGAACGCTGACAAGTCCGGCTGGACCCAGGAGTTCGAGAACGGCACCATCGAGTGGACCCGCGGCGGCACCGCTGACGCCTTCGAGGCCATCGTCACCGAGAAGTAAACCGGTGAAGTAAATCAGCGCTGAGCACTGCTGATTTCAAGCGCCACCCGGCTTCGGCCGGGTGGCGCTTTTGCGTTGTTTCGGCAACGTTTGCGCGCTGTGGCACGGATCTGGACAATGGGGCGCATGCAAAAATCGGACTTTGCCATCCGGCCCATCCGACCGGAAGACTATCCGCAGGTACGAGCCATCTACGAGATGGGGTTACAGACAGGCAACGCCTCTTGGGAAACCAAGGGGCAGAACTGGGAGCAATTCTCCCGCAAGAAGATCATGGAGACCGTCTTCGTGGCGGTCGACGCAAACGACGACAGCAAGGTGCTCGGCTGGGTCGGCGCCGCGAAAGCGTCGACACGCAGCGTGTTCCACGGCGTGGTGGAAGACTCGATTTACACCCACCCGGACGCCCGTGGCCGCGGCGTTGCAGGCGCGCTGTTGGACCACCTGATCCAGACGTGCATCAGCCTGCACAAGTGGTCCATCCACTCCTGGATCTTCCCCGAAAATGAAGGATCCGCGGGCCTGCACAAGTCCCGCGGATTTGAAAAGGTGGGCACGTTCCACAACATGGCGCAGATGGCCTACGGCGAGCGCCAGGGCGAGTGGCGCGATTGCGACATCTGGGAGCTGATTCTGCCGATGTCGCGCGAGCAGTGAGCTGCTAGCTCAAGTCCTCCTTGAGCGCCTCCTCGCGCACCGGCAACAGGAGGACAAACGCGACGACCGCCAGCGGCACCATGAGCAGGAACACGGGGGTAAGCCCGTCGTTGTAGCTGCTCAGCACGGCTTCCTTGATGGGATCCGGCAGCTGGGAAACAACGCCGGGGGTGAGGCTGTTCGCCCCGCCCTCCTGGAATTTCGCCGCGTACGCCTGGCCCTCCGGGCCCAGCTTGGCCAGCGCCTCCGGGAGGCGCTGCTCCAGGTTGTCGCGCATGTTGTGGATGAACAGCGAGCCCGCGAGCGACGCGCCAATGGACGAGCCGATCTGACGGAAGAAGTTGTTCGTGGACGTTGCAGTTCCCACGTGCTTGAGCGGGAACGAGTTCTGCACGATCAACACCAGCACCTGCATGACCAGCCCCAGGCCGAAGCCGAAGATGAACATGTAGATGCCCAGCCTGGTCAGCGACGTGGTCACGTCCAGGCGGGAGAAGAGGAACAGACCCAGCGTGGTCACGAGCATGCCGGCCAGCGGGTAGATCTTGTAGCGGCCGGTCTTGGAGATGATGAAGCCGACCGCCATGCCGGTGACGAGCATGCCAATGACCATCGGCAGCATCATCAGGCCCGCCTCGGTGGGGGTGAGCTGGTGGACCATCTGCAGGTAGGTGGGCAGGTATGCCAGGCCGCTGGTCATGGCCAGACCCAGCACGGTGCCTGCCAGGGTGGTCAGGACCATGTTGCGGTTTGTGAACAGGTCCATCGGGATCAGCGGGTTGGTCGCGCGCAGCTCCACAAACACGAACGCCACGGCGGCAACAAGCGCGATAAGCGAGGTGGCGATGATGGTGGGGGAGGTCCACTCGTACTGGGTGCCGCCCCACGTGGTGGTGAGGATCAGCGAGGTGGTGGCCACCACCATCAGCGTGGTGCCCAGGTAGTCATAGTGCATGCCCTTGGCGGAGCCGCGGCGCAGGCGCAGCACGGCGGCGCACACGCTCATGGCCAAAATGCCGAGCGGGATGTTCATCCACAGCGCCCAGCGCCAGCCGGGCCCGTCGGTGAACCATCCGCCGAGCACCGGGCCGAGCACCGAGGACACGCCGAAGACGGCGCCCATGACACCCATGTACTTGCCGCGCTCGCGGGCGGGGACCACCTCGGCGATGATGGATTGCGAGTTCACCATCATTCCGCCCGCGCCCAAGCCCTGGATGGCGCGTCCGATGATCAAAAGCTCCATGGTGTGGGCGAAGCCGCCGATGGTGGAGCCGATAACGAACAAGCCGATGCCGGTGATGTAGAGCCACTTGCGGCCCAGGATGTCGCCGAGCTTGCCGTTGACCGGCATGGCGATGGTCATGGTGACCAGGAATGCCGAGATGACCCAGCTCATGTGGTCCACGCCGCCGAGCTCGCCGACGATGGTGGGCAGGGCGGTGGCGAAAATCATCTGGCCCAGCGAGCTCATCAGCATGGTCAGCAGCAGGGCCGAGAACACCAGCCCCACGTTTGGCGGGGTGGCCTGAAGCGGATCGCGGTCCGCGCGGGTTTCTACCATTTCATCTCCTTTGCGTAGACGGTGAGATCGTGTGCGTTTGCCAGCAGTTGCTCGACGGGGTCGGCGCCCTCCGGAGGGTGCCACAGGTAGCGGCTGACCGCTCCCTGGAACAGCACGACGATGAAGTGCGTCTCGTCCTCCAGCGTCCCGGGGTGCTTCCGGTCTTCGGGGAAGCGTTCGAAGTGGGCGTAAACGGCGCGGCCGACCTCGGTGAGGAACCCGCGTTTGCGGGCGGCCTCGGCGTGCATCAGGCCGGGGTTGTTTTCCAACAGCTCGCGGCGGCATTTCGCGGCTGGCCCGTCAAAGCGCCCCGGCTCCACTTCGATGGAGCGGATGACGAGCTCGAGCACATTGTCGCTTCGCGTCTGACGAATTGCGTCGAGCGCATCCTCGCTGAAGGCGAAGGGGAACGAGCCCAAGATCGCCTCGTCTTTGGAGTCGACGTAGTTGAAAAACGTGCGCCTGGAAATGCCCGCGGCGCCGCAGATGTCGTCGACGGTGACGTTGTCGTACCCGTGCGCGCGGACAAGTTTCGCGGCTTCGTCGCGGATGCGTTGCAGCGTCTCGCGCCGCTTCTGCTCCCTGATTCCCTCAATTTGCACGGGGTGCAATATTACACCCGGTGCACGTTAAGGCAAGCCCGCTGAAAGCTCGCCCTCTACCAGCGCTTTTCCATCCTCTAAGTAGGTCAGCTTCACAATGCCGGGCGTGTGCTTCTCGACGTCCCAACGGCCCTGCCCGTCATTACAGCCCTTTGTCAACGGGATCGACTCGCCCTCTTCACCGATCAGCGCCGTGCAGCCGGTCAGCGGATAGGTCACCGAGGCGGTGCCGCCGCCGAAGGTCGCCACCGCGGGCCATGCCTTGACCTTCGCGTCGTCCTCCAAACTGTTCAGCGTTCCGGTGTAGGTGCCGGTGGGGGCCGAAGGGTCGTCGATAGGCGATTGCGGCTGCGCGGTGACCGTGACCGTTTCGGGGACGGTGTTTGCGGGCTCGGGCCGCGGGTTGGCGTACCAGTAGGCCGCCGCGAGCGCGACGCCAATGATGGCGACGATGAGCGCGAGCACCCCGCCGACGACCCACGGCTTGTTCGGGCCGCCCGCGGTGCGCAGCTCGGAGAAAGAATCAGGCATGGAAAAAGCCCCCAGCGAGTTAGTTGATGTGCTGGGGGCTGATTCTAGCTACGCGCTAGTTGCGGCCTAGTTTCGGTCAGTGTTGGCCATGGACAGCACGTCGAGGCGCTTGTCCAGCTCCTCCTCGGTGAGCTTCTCGCCGTCCACGAAGCCGAGGTCGATGGTGGCCTGGCGGATGGTGATGCCCTCCTTGATCGCGTGCTTGGCAATCTTCGCGGCGTTTTCGTAGCCGATCGCGGAGTTGAGCGGGGTCACGATCGACGGGGAAGACTCTGCCAAGGTGCGCATGCGCTCTTCGTTGGGCTCGATGCCGTCGACAAGCTTGGTGGCGAACTGGCGGGCCGTGTTCGCCAGCAGGCGGGAGGACTCGAGGACGTTGCGCGCCATCATCGGGATGAACACGTTGAGCTCGAACTGGCCCTGGGTGCCGCCGAACGCGACAGCCGCGTCGTTGCCGATGACCTGCGCGGAGACCTGGGTTGCGGTCTCGCACAGCACCGGGTTGACCTTGCCCGGCATGATGGAGGAGCCCGGCTGCAGATCCGGCAGGTGGATCTCGCCGAAGCCGGCCAGCGGGCCGGAGCCCATCAGGCGGATGTCGTTGGCGATCTTGTACAGGGACACGGCCACGGTGCGCATCGCGCCGGAGAACTCGACCAGGCCGTCGCGGTTGGCCTGCGCCTCGAAGTGGTTCTCCGCCTCGGACAGCTGCTCGATGCCGGTGAGCTTCTTCAGCTCCTCGGTGACCTTGCCGCCGAACTCGGCCGGGGTGTTGATGCCGGTGCCCACAGCGGTGCCGCCGATGGCGAGCTCGCCCAGGCGCTCCAGGGTCGCCTCGACGCGCGCGACGCCGAGCTCGATCTGGCGGGCGTAGCCGGAGAACTCCTGGCCCAGGGTCACCGGGGTGGCATCCATGAGGTGGGTGCGGCCGGACTTGACCACCTCGTGCCACTCCTTGGCCTTCTTCTCCAGGGACTCCTGCAGCACCTTCAGCGCCGGGATCAGGTCGCTGGCCGCGGCCTCGGTGGCGGCGACGTGGGTGGCGGTGGGGAAGGTGTCGTTGGAGGACTGGCCCATGTTCACGTGGTCGTTCGGGTGGACCTCAACGCCGTTCGCCTTCGCGATGGAGGCGATGACCTCGTTGGTGTTCATGTTGGACGAGGTGCCGGAACCGGTCTGGAACACATCGATGGGGAACTGCTCGTCGTGCTTGCCGTCCGCGATCTCCTTCGCGGCGGCGATGATGGCGTCGGCCTTCTCGGCGTCCAGGTTGCCCAGGTCCTTGTTCACCTGCGCGCACGCGGCCTTGAGCAGGCCGAGCGCGCGGATCTGCTGGGCTTCCAGGCCGCGGCCAGAGATGGGGAAGTTCTCCACAGCGCGCTGCGTCTGGGCGCGCCAGAGAGCGTCGACGGGCACCTTGACCTCGCCCATCGTGTCATGTTCGATGCGGTATTCCTGATCAGCCATCATTGTCCTTTACTACTGTCGCGTGCACGCCGCGCGCGGTAGAGTGCGCGCGTGCCTTTCCACTGCACGATTATGCACCAACCGGACATAACGAGGAGACGAAATGCCCGAACCGCAGGCCATGAAGACCCCCACTTTGAGGGACGCGGGAGTCGCGGCCGCCGCGATGGGGGCGATGTACGTTCTGCTCCTCGGCCAGGGGCTGGTTTTGGTGCGCGCCGGTGTGTCCCGGACTGTGGCGCTGACGGTGCTGCCGGTTGCCGTGTTGGTCGCGCTGGCGGTGCCGACGGTGCTGCTCGTGCGCTACATGCGGCACCGCGGTCTTGAGCTCGGCTTCTCGCGGCTCGGGCGCCGGGGCTGGCACCTGCTGTGGCAGGCCCCGGCGGTGGTGCTCGGCTCGGCGGCGGCGACCTCGGTTGTCGCGCCGCTTTTCGGGCTTGAGCCCGGAGGCGATTCCACAGGGGACATCCTCGCCCGGGATCTGGATAGCGCCGCGCCGGTGCTGGCTCTGCTCGCCGGTTACTTGCTCATCGGTCCGTTCATTGAGGAGATCGTGTTCCGCCGCGTCCTCATGAACTACTTCGACACGCTCATGCCGGCGGCTGCGAGCGTGGTGGCCACCTCAGCGATTTTCGGGGCGGCCCACATCGCGCCGCCGGCGATCGTGTTCACCTTCTTCTCCGGCATCGGCCTGGCGCTGGTGGCGCGCTTCCACGGCACCATCACCGCCAGCTACATCGTGCACGTGGTGAACAACCTATTGGCCAGCGCGGCGGTGATCGGCGCGCTGCTCAGCGGGGTTTAGTTCTCCGGCTCGGTGTAGTCCACCACGGAGTAATCCTGCAGCTTGGCCATCTGGTGCTGGGACTCCACGAAGCGCACGGTGCCCGACTTCGAGCGCATCACCAGCGAACGGGTGGTCGCACCCGACTTGCGGTAGGTCACGCCCTGCAGCATGTCGCCGTTGGTCACGCCGGTGGCGGCGAAGTAGCAGTTGTCGGAGGTGACCAGGTCGTTGATGCCCAGCACGCGGTCCAGGTCGTGGCCGGCGGCGAGGACCTTTTCGCGCTCCACGTCGTCCTGCGGGGCGAGCATGCCCTGGATCTCGCCGCCTAGGCACTTCAGGGCGCACGCCGTGACGACACCCTCCGGGGTGCCGCCGATACCCATCGCAATGTCGATGCCGTTGTCGTGCTGCGCCGCGGCGATGGCGCCGGCGACGTCGCCGTCCATGATGAAGCGGACTTTGGCGCCGGCGGCGCGGATGTCGTCGACAAGCTGCTTGTGGCGCGGACGATCAAGCACGACCACCGTGATGTCGGCGGGGCGCACGCCCTTCGCCTCCGCGACCGCGTTGATGTTCTCTGCGGTGGACTTGGTGATGTCGATCGCGCCGACCGCCTCCGGGCCGACGGCGATCTTGTTCATGTAGAAGGCGTCCTGCGGGTTGAACATCGAGCCGCGGTCGGCGGCGGCGATGACGGAGATCGCGTTCGGGCGGCCCTCGGCCATCAGGCGGGTGCCGTCGACCGGGTCGACGGCGATGTCCACGGCGGCGCCGCGGCCGGTGCCGACCTGCTCGCCGTTGAACAGCATCGGGGCCTCATCCTTTTCGCCCTCGCCGATGACGATCACGCCGTCCATCTCCACGGAGTTGATCATCTTGCGCATCGCGTTGACGGCCGCGCCGTCGCCCTCGTTCTTCTGGCCGCGGCCCACCCAGCGGCCGGAGGCGAGTGCGGCGGCCTCGGTGACGCGCACCAGCTCCATCGCGAGATTGCGGTCGGGGAAAAGATCGGACTGTTCGGTCATGGGGAGGCCTTCCTAAACATGAATCACAAAAAGACCCCTCTATTGTGTCACTACCAATCGCGTTATTGCCCGTTCTTCCCACCTTTAAGGGGGAAGCGGGGGCGCATGCCATACTGTTCGGCGTGGCTAGCAACAAAAAACCCCGCATCTTCCAGGACGGACGAGACATCGCGATCAACTCCGTGCTCATCATCGTGCTGATGGTCGTCGCCGTCGGCGCGACCGGGCTGTGCTCGTTTAACCCCGGCGCACCCGAGCAGGGGCCGGTCCAAGAGGTCGACGCGAAGACCTTCCTCGACTTGGAGGCGCGCGGCGTGGATTTCCCCGTGCGCTACCCGGAGATGCCGGAAGGCTGGGTCACCAACTCCGCGCGCCGCTCCATGCTGGGCGGACAGCCGGCGCCGACGGTCGGCTGGGTCACCCCGGACCGCGGCTTCATCCAGCTCACTCAAACTGGCGTCGACGCGAATGAAGCGGCGGAGGGCGCGGACGGTAAGCCGCGCACCCTGGACCGCACCGAGGACATCGACGGCCGCAGCGTCGAGGTCTACACCTCCGACGACAAGGACGTGCGCGATCTGTGGGTCGTCGACGCGGGCGATGCCCGGCTCGTGCTCACCGGCGCCGGCGAGGCGCGCGAGTTCGAGGAACTGATCTCGACTGCGCTGGCTACTGCTCCGATTCAGGCTGCTGACGGGAACTGATCGCTTCTTCGACGCGCTTTGAAGCGCCGTCCAGAAGCACCTCGCACCGCTTCGCCAACGCCTCGCCGCGCTCCCAGTACTTCAGTGACTCGTCCAGGCTCATCTGGCCCAGCTCGAGGATCTTCACGGTTTCGACCAGCTCGTCGCGGGCCTGCTCGTAGCTCAAGGTGGCCGGGTCCGGCAGGGCGTTGTCGTTGGCCTGGCCGGTGCCGAAAGAATTCTCAGTCATTTATGTGTTCCTAATCTGCTTGCGTGGTGGACATGGAGGCGGCGGTAATGGAGCCGTCGCCGACGCGGATACGCAGCTGCGATCCGGGTGGGGACTGGTCGATGGAGGTGACAACTTCGGCGTCGGAGCCGTCGCGGGGCAGCACCTGCACCACGGCGTAGCCGCGGGCGAGCGTCGCCGAGGGCCCCAACGCCGAGACCTGGGCGCGCAAGCCCCGCACGTGCTGCGTTTCCCGCTGCAGCAGGTGGGAGACGTCGCGGCGGATCAGGGCGGTGGCGCGCTCGATCTCCTCGCGGCGGCGGGTAATGGCCATCATCGGGTCTGCGAGCGCGGGGCGCGTGCGCACCGAAGCCAGGCCGTCGCGCTCGCGTTGGACCCAGCCGCGCAGGGCGGCGGCCATGCGGGCACGTGCTTCGTCGATAAGCAATCGCTCCTGGGCGACATCGGGGACCGCGCGCTTGGCAGCATCGGTGGGGGTGGCGGCGCGCACGTCCGCGACGTTGTCCAGCACCGGGTTGTCAGGCTCGTGGCCGATCGCGGAGATCACAGGGGTGCCAAGCTTGACGACGGCACGCTGCAGCGCCTCCTCCGAGAACGGGAGAAGGTCCTCCACGGACCCGCCGCCGCGGGCGACGATGATCACGTCCACCTCAGGGTCCGCATCGAGCACCCCGAGCGCCTCGATCACCGCGGGCACGGTGGTGGGGCCCTGGACCGGGGTGTTGATGATCTCGAAGCGCACCCCTGGCCAGCGGCCCTGCGCCACGGTGACCACGTCGCGCTCGGCTGCGGAGCCGCGGCCTGTGATCAGGCCGACCTTTGTGGGCAGGTAGGGCAGCGGCTTCTTGCGCGCGGGGTCGAACAGGCCCTCGGAGGCGAGCTGCTTGCGCAGCGCCTCAATGCGGGCCAGCAGTTCGCCGGCGCCGACGTGCCTGATCTCGGTCACGCGCATGGAAAACGTGCCGCGGCCCTGGTAGAAGGACGGTTTGCCCAGCACGACGACGCGGTCGCCGTCGTTAAGCGGCACCTGCATGCCCGTCAGCAGCGAGGTTTCCGCGGTGAGCTGGACGCTGGCCTGCTCCTGGGTGTCGCGCAGCGTGAGGTAGGAATACCGCCACGTGGGCTTGGTGTTGACCTGGGTGAGCTGGCCTTCGATCCACAGCCAGCCGAGGCGCTCGATCCAGCCCTTCACCGAGGTGTTGAGCTTGGACACCGACCACGGCTGCTCCGGCGAGCTCTTCGAATCTGCCACCGCATGCTCCTTTCCATTTGACTTCTGCCACGTTACCCGGCGAGCCGATACGGCCCGCCTATTGTTTTTGACGCTGATTAGTTAGGGTTGGTTCCATGACAGAACAGGGTAAAAAAGTCCTCCTCGCATCCCCCCGCGGCTACTGCGCCGGCGTCGACCGCGCCGTGGAGACCGTAGAGAAGGCCCTGGAGAAATACGGCGCACCCGTCTACGTGCGCAAAGAGATCGTCCACAACAAGTACGTCGTGGAAACGCTGCAGGACCGCGGCGTGATCTTCGTCGACGAGACCGATGAGGTCCCCGAAGGTGCGCACCTGGTCTTCTCCGCCCACGGTGTCTCCCCGGCGGTGCGCGACTCCGCAAAGAGCCGCAACCTGCTCACTCTCGACGCGTCATGCCCGCTGGTGACCAAGGTGCACAACGAGGCCAAGCGCTTCGCCCGCGACGGCTACCACATCCTGCTCGTCGGCCACGAGGGTCACGAGGAGGTCGAGGGCACCGCCGGTGAGGCCCCAGAGATCACGCACCTTGTCGACGGCGTGGACGGCGTGGACCGCCTGCCCGACTTCCCGGACGACCAGAAGCTGGTGTGGCTGTCCCAGACCACGCTTTCGGTGGACGAGACGATGGTGATCGTGGACAAGCTCCACGAGCGCTACCCGAACCTGGAAAACCCGCCGAGCGACGACATCTGCTACGCCACCCAGAACCGCCAGGCCGCGGTCAAGGAAATCGCCCCGCGCTGCGAGCTGGTCATCGTGGTCGGCTCCCAGAACTCCTCGAACTCCCGCCGCCTGGTCGAGGTGGCGCTGGAAGCCGGCGCGCAGGCCTCCTACCTGGTGGACTACGCCTCCCAGATCAAGGACGAATGGTTCGAGGGCGTGAACACCGTCGGCGTGACCTCGGGCGCGTCCGTGCCGGAGATCCTGGTCAAGGAGCTGGTGGAGGAGCTCGGCCGCCGCGGCTACTCGGACGCGGAGGAAGTGACCACCACCGTGGAGACCATCACGTTCTCCCTGCCGCGCGACCTGCGGCTGCCGCGCCGCGAGACCCCGGCGGTGGCGCAGGGGTAAAACCCGGGGCTCGCTGTTAGCCCTTGTAGAGGTCCTCGCCGAGCCGCTCCGCAATCGAAGTGGAGCCGGACCGCGGGGACTTTTTCTGTGCCCGTTCGGTGCGCCCGGCACGCTCGGCCCGCTCGGTGCGCTCAGAATCGGCGCGGCGCAGAAGCTCGTCCACCGACACCGCCTTGGCGCGCTCGCGGGCGCGGCGCCCCTCGGAATTCGTGCGGCGGTTGCTGCGGTTGATCCGGGTGCGCTCGGCGGTCTCGCGGCGCAGCAGCTGCGCGTTGTGGCGCTTGATCAAGCGGATGCGCACAAACGCGATGACGATCGAGCCCAGTGTGACGGCGAACAGCACCGGAAACAGCTCGGTGACGGGGTAGAACACCAGCAGCAGCGCGGCCTTGCCGGAGGAGCCGCCGGCCGCGATCTCGGTGCGCGACATCACCCAGCCGGCGACCACCACCGCGATCACGAACAGGATCGGCGCGCTGGCCACGTTGAGGAACAGCCCCCGCGGGTTGACCAGTGTGGCCACCACAATCACCGCGACGGCGTAGAGGGCCAGAAACGGCCAGCCGATCACCCCGGTGGAAAGCGACAGCAGCACGCCGGTGAACAGCGTGGCGAAGATGATGCCAATGCCGGACCCCGTGGGCAACCCGTGAAACGTTGCGGACGGGGAGGTTGAGTTCCGGTGAGAGACATGCGACACGCCAGACGAGTCTACTCGCCGGTGTGCTCGGCAGCGTGCCGGGCACGCGAAGAGACCGGTTTCAATGCCGGGGCCTCGCCGCGCCGCGACGGCACCTGGGCCTCCTCCAGCTTGCGGGCGGTGACCATCACGCGCGAATCCATCGACGCCAGCGTGGCGTTGTAGGCCTCCACGGCCTTGTCTAGCGAGGCGCCGACCCGGTTGTAGTGCTCAGCCATGGTGGACAACCGTTGGTGCAGCTGCCCGCCTAAGCGCTGGATTTCCTTCGCGGCGTCGTTGAGCGATTCTTGGCGCCACCCCAGCGCCACGGTGCGCAGTAGCGCGAACAGGGTGGTGGGGGTGGCGATGACCACGTCGCGGGCGAACGCGTAGTCCAGAAGCTCGGGGTCGATGGACAGCGCGGCGTCCAGGAACGGGTCTGCCGGCACGAACAGCACCACGAACTCCGGGGTGGGCTGGAACGCCTCGATGTAGGACTTCGCCGACAAGGTGTCCACGTGCGCGCGCACCAGGTGGGCGTGGCGGCGCATGAACGCCTGGCGCTCCTCTGGGTCCTCGGTGCCCAGCGCGTCCAGGTACGCCTGGAACGGCACCTTCGCGTCGACGACGATGTTTCTGCCTTGTGTGAGGCGGATGATCATGTCGGGGCGGACGCGTGAGCCGTCGATAAGCATGTGCTCCTGGGTGTCAAAATCGACGTGCTCGAGCATGCCGCCGAGCTCAACCACCCGCTCGAGCTGGATTTCGCCCCAGCGGCCGCGGGTCTGCGGGGAGCGCAGGGCGGTGATGAGCTGGTCGGTGCGGTCGCCCAGGCGTGCCGACGTGCGCCCGATCGCCTGCACCTGGCCCGCAAGCGAGGACGCGGAAACGGCCTGCTGCTTGTCCATCTCGTCGAGCTGCTCGCGCATGTCTTTCAGCGCGCGGGCGACGGGGCGCAGGTCCTGCGGGGGCTGTTGCGGGGTGGAGCGGCGCATCCAGGCGGCGCCGGTGAACACGCCGGCGATGAAGCCCGCGAGCAGGCCGGTGGCGAGGAGCAAAAGCACGGTGGCGGTCGACATAGCTGGCAGTCAACCACACCCGCCAGACACGCTAGCGTTCGGGTTCGCTCATATGTTCGCTTGGGGTGTCCTTGCTGCTGTCGCCCGACTGCCACCCGCGCAGCCGCCCAAGGCCAGTCTTGCGAAGCTTCCGCAGGCTGGAGGTGCCGAAGCGCTCGGTCTTCTCGTGCGCTTCCTCGTCCGCAACCGGCGCGTTGACCCATTCGCGCTCGCCGCGCCACTCCTGGCGTTTGTGCACGGACTCTTTCTCCACGATCTCCGCGATGACGCGGCCTTCGTCGGTGGCGAAATCGATGTCGGGCGCTCCCAGCTCGCCGGCGTTGATGCGCAGTACCTCCAGCAGGTAGCGGTACACCACCGCGACCATCGCCGCAGCAGGCACGGCGAGGAAACCGCCGACAAGGCCGAACAGCGTGCCACCGACCGTGACCGAAACCAGCACGATCACCGGGTGCAGGTTCATCGCCCGCGACTGCAGCATGGGGGAGAGGACGTTGCCCTCCAGCTGCTGGGTGGCCAGCACGATCGCCAGCACGATCAGCGCCTTGGTGAACCCGAGGGTGACCAGAGCGATCAGCACCGCCAGCGCGCCCGCGACCACGGCGCCGACGATCGGGATGAAGCCCGCCATGAACGTGATCAGCGCGAGCGTGAACGCCATCGGCACGCCCACGATCGCGATACCGGTGCCGATGACGATCGCGTCTACCAGCGAGCACACCGCCTGCGCGCGGATGAACCCGGACAGGGTGTTCCAGGCGCGGGTGAGCAGCTCCGTCAGGTACAGGCCGGTGCGGCCGCCGGTGGCGGAGCGCAGCCACGGCAGGAAGCGGTGGCCGTCTTTGAGAAAGAAGAAGGTGAGCACGAACAGCACCATCAGCGTCACCGACAGCCCGGCGGCGGTGTTGATGCCGGAGAACACCCCGCCGGCGATCGCGCCCGCTTGGTTCTGGATCCACCGCTGGATCTCGTTGACGCCCTCGTTGAGGTTTTCTGGGTCCATGTTCAGCGGAGGGCCCTGCGCCCATAGCTGCAGGCGCTGAATGCCCTCGAACGCCTGGATGTACAGCAGGCGAGACTGGCCCACGATGTCCGGGGCGATCAACATGCCGATAAATGCCAGCACCCCGAAGAACAACAGCATCGTCAACAGGGCGGCGAGGCCGGAGGGGACCCTTTGGCGTCGTAAAGCAGCTGCGATTGGGGCGAGCACGGTGCACACGATGAGCGCGATGACGACCGGCAAAACACCGGCCCAAAACGTGCCGATAAGCTGGCCCACCGCGTACAAAAACACCGCGATGACCAGGATGCGCAGCGTGAACTTCGCCGCGGAAGCGATCCAGTCGTTGAACACAACGTTGCGGTCCACACGGTCTTCGCGCACGGGGGTCTTGATCGGTTCACTCACGCGCACCATTGTGCCCCATTGCATTTTGCTTTGCGACGGCCCACCTCACGGCCCCCTCCGAACCCCGCACAAGCCTCCGCTAGGATATTGCGACGTGAGCCTTACTCTTGGAATTGTCGGTCTGCCCAACGTTGGCAAGTCCACCCTGTTTAACGCCCTGACGCGCAACGAGGTGCTTGCCGCGAACTACCCGTTCGCCACCATCGAGCCCAACGTGGGCCTGGTGGAGCTGCCGGATCCTCGCCTGGACCGCCTGGCGGAAATCTTCGACTCGGAGCGCGTGCTGCCGGCGACGGTGTCCTTCGTGGACATCGCCGGCATTGTCAAGGGCGCCTCCGAGGGCGAAGGCATGGGCAACGCGTTTCTGGCCAACATCCGCGAGGCGGACGCGATCTGCCAGGTCGTGCGCGCGTTTTCCGACGACAACGTCATCCACGTCGACGGCAAAGTCGACCCGTCTTCGGACATCGAGGTCATCAACACCGAGCTGATCCTCGCCGACCTGCAGACCATCGAAAAGGCCCTGCCGCGCCTGGAAAAGGACGGCCGCAAGGACAAGGACGTCGCCGCCCAGGCCGAGGAAGCCAAGAAGGCGCAGGCCGTGCTCGAGGACGGCCGCACCCTCTTCGCCGCCTCCAAGGGCGGGGAAGTGGACCTGGGGCTGCTGCACCACCTGCACCTGATGACCGCGAAGCCGTTCCTCTACGTGTTCAACTCCGACGAGGACGTGCTCACCGACGACGCGCGCAAGCAGGAGCTGCGCGACCTGGTCGCCCCCGCCGAGGCCGTCTTCCTGGACGCGCAGACCGAGACCGAGCTTTTGGAGCTTGACGACGAAGACGCCGCCGAGCTCCTCGCCGCCGTCGGCCAAGACGAGCCGGGCCTGCAAACCCTGGCCAAGGCCGGCTTTGACACCCTCGGCCTGCAGACCTACCTCACCGCCGGCCCGAAGGAGGCCCGCGCCTGGACGATCCGCAAGGGCGACACCGCCCCGAAGGCCGCCGGCGTGATCCACTCCGACTTTGAAAAGGGCTTCATTAAGGCCGAGATCGTCGGCTTCGACGACCTGGACGCGGCAGGCTCGATGGCCGAGGCCCGCGCCAACGGCAAGGTCCGCCAGGAGGGCAAGGACTACGTCATGGTCGACGGCGACGTGGTCGAGTTTCGTTTCAATGTAACCTAAATACGCTATGAATAGCGTATGACTACACGCGCTGCTATTTACCTCCGTATCTCGTTAGATGCTGCCATGGACGGCCTCGCCATCGACCGGCAGCGTCAGGACTGCGAAGCCCTCGCCGAGCAACGCGGCTGGGACGTCGTGCATACCTACGTCGATCAATCGATCTCTGCATCAAAGAAGGACGTGGACCGTCCCGACTACGACGCGATGGTGGCGTCCTTTGAGCGCGGCGAGATCGACGGATTCTGGAACGCTAAGGCGCGTTCTTATTTCACCGTGAATCGGTGCCATACTTCGACTGTGACCGTCAACGGCAGAACGCAACGAAGCATCAACACCCGCGGCGGCCAGAAGTCGATCGCCGAGCTTTCGGCAACGAATTTGCCGGGCACTAAGGACAGCTACTACTACAACTTCTGCTAGAACTCATGCGCATTCGACCCCTAGTACTTGGGCTTTTGAGCCTACTTCTTGCTGCAGTCATCGCGACTACTGGGTGGCTGCTGACAGCCCTGGTTGACTCCACCAAGCCCTTGTCCTTAGGGGTCGAATCAACCTTTAGTCTTGACTACGTCGAGCCTAAGACTTCACTCGCGGAGGAACTTGAGTCAGACTACGCACCGACGGTAATCCGTAACTCACTGGTTTCATTGGCCGAGCAGAACGGCTACTCCATCTACCGGCTGACTGGCACCGATGACGCAAGCGGGACTTCCCACGAGGTTTTCATCCCGCTGGAGCAAAATTATCCAGCACCGGAACGCATTCCCCGGCTCAACCGGCCGGATGCCTTGAGCCAAGCGTCCAGTGAGCTTGGGTCGCTGGATTACCACGGTGACTACGTCTTGGTTCCCAAAGCAACGGGTGGCAATGCGAACCACTTCTACGAATCGGCCAGGAATGACGGGCTCAGGCTAAGCGAAAAGACGCAGTTCCTTCACCTCATCCAATCGGTCGTATTCCGCCTGCCCGCGTTGGTGGCGATCCTGTTTCTATTTGTCGTTTCCCTTTTTGCCCTGGTATTTGTTCTTCGGGTTTCCGGTCTTAGATTGGCAGCGCTGCGCACAATAAATGGCGGGCACCGCAGGCAAAAAGGCAATTGGCGGCAATGGGCCTTTGTCATCCTCCCACACCTAGTTCTCATTGGCCTTGCGAGTACATTCCTCGCCCGCCAAGGAAGCTATTCTTTTGCCTTCCTGTTCCTCAGGTTCTACGCCGCCGGGATAGGCTTGGCCCTGGCCACCACCGGTTTGGCCGTAGCCGTCACCGCCCCATTGTTGCGCCGCGCAGTAGCGCTGCTGGGGCAGCGTGCCCCCGCAGAGAAGGCGGCGGGAAAAGCGCTGAAAGTAATTTCGGTCTTTACCTGCGTGACCTTTGTAGCAGCGGGTCTTAGCTCAGCGGCTGCGCTCCGCTCCTACCAGCAGGAATCCGAGGCCCAGCAGACCTGGAAATCTCTCGCGGAGTTTGGAGCCTTGCATTTTTCAGCCAACTTCGACGGCCCTGCTGGCCGCGCGGAAGGAGGCGAGCTCTTGCCGCCCAGTGTGCAGCAGAACTTCCGCGACTTCGCGCTCAGCTGGGAACGGGAGCACGGGGCTGTCCTCAGCCATACTTTGCCGAAAGAAGGTACCGGTGTGCCGGACTCCTGCCCCGTGGCACTTGCTAACCGCCAATGGCACGATCTGCAGGATTATCAGTTCCGTCCCGGAGACGACAACCACTCGGTCGACTATTCCGCAGCCCAAGAGCATTTCGCAGCTTCCGTGGATCTGTGGGCTCAGGAATCCGGAGACCTGCTCCTTAAGTCTGCGCAAATTGGTCCGGTCAGTGCCGATCATGCGGTCGGATTCATTAGTGGAACAATGTCGGGGGAACTGGTTCCCGGCGATTGTTTTTACGTGCTTGAAACGGACGATCTATCCGGCTTCGACGCAGACTTCCTAAGCTCCACAGCTTCGAGTGAAAATTTGCTCTTCGCGGATTTCTCGGAACTGGGTCCAGAACTTACCGCTGCCGGCCTCGAAGGCTACGTGTACCCGGTACGCGCGGCCGATCGCGGTCTGGCCGAACTAGTAGCCAGCACGGCGCTGTTCTGGCTGAATATCCTGAGCGTCCTCGGAGCTTTGCTCGCCACGCTTGCGGCCTTGATAGTCCAGGCGCGCATCCAGCTCCGAGTTCACCGTCGCCTCCTGGTACTCCTCCACAGCGCTGGGCAATCACCGGACAAAACGATGTGGCGACTATTCAAAAGCCAACTGGTCAGCCTGACAGTTGTCGTCATATTGTCCGTCCTGGCTCCGCTACTGCTTCCCAACCCGTTCCTCTACACCTTCACCGCGCTAAGCTGCCTTGTCTTAATCGTCTACCTCGGTTTTGCCCGTCTCAGTATTTCTCAGCACATGTCCGCCTCCCCTAGGAGTCACAATGTCATTGGCTAGCCCCAATCAGTCCCCCACTCTGCCGCCGGAGATTTCCACCTCTCATCTCTGTCTCGCCGCGGAGTCGACTTTTTCTGTGGGGCGCAGCACGCGGATGGTGAAGAAGTCCCTCGTGGAAAATGCAACGTTTTCCCTACCCGGGCCAGGCTTTGTCGCCATCTGTGGAGCCAGCGGTTCCGGAAAGACTTTGCTGCTCAACACCTTGGCCGGGCTCCTGCCGCCGGCGGACGGCCTCCTCCGGATAGACGGTGAGAATGCCTCCGCGTGGAGGATGAAGCGGAGGCGGAGATTCTGGCGAGAACGCGCAGCGATAATCCACCAAGACCACGGAATCATTCCCGAACTAAGCTGCGAAGATAACCTCACCCTCGGGCTATCCAGGAAGCAATACTCCAAAGAAGAATTGCTGCACTCCCTCGGCGAAGTCGGTCTTGATGTCCCCTTCGACGGGCCGGCAGCTATTCTCAGCGGAGGCGAGCAGCAGCGGCTGGCGATCGCCCGAGCCCTGCTCCGCGGCGCGGCTTATGTGTTCGCTGACGAGCCGACCGCCTCCCTCGACCCCACTAACCGCGACCAAGTTATCGCGCTCCTGCGGCGAGCTGCGGACGGGGGCGCACTCGTTCTGGCCGCCACGCACGATGCCGCAGTTATTGCTGCTGCTGACAGCACCTTGCGCATCAATGATCGCCAGGTCACAGTCTCCGGCTCTGCGCGGGATTAAATCGCGATGCCCGCGGCCTTGGCCACCTTCCGGTACCCGGCCGCATGGTCCGCGACGCTGGCGTGGGCGTTGAGTCCGCTGGGGTTGTCGAGCACGGGCCTGACCCCCGGAAAGTAGACACGTCGGGGGTTAGCTATGCTGCTTGGGTCAGCGTAGCTGATGTGAGTGCTTCGAAGTCATTGGGGGCTAGAACGTTGCACCAGGAGTGCCGTCTGCGGGTGTTGTAGCGCATGCACCACCGGAAGACTTCTTGGCGACTGATGTCGAAGTGGTCGAATTTCGTGCGCGGTGAACCCGCCCGCCAGGAGGTGCTTGAAGTCGCCCTCGACTGGATCGCTCAGCGTGACGGCGTGAGTATCGACAACTACATGGCTAAGCACCGCGATGACGACGACTGCAATGAACTGCAGACGTACTTCACCACCGTCATCGACTGGGCCGCAAGCGTGTTCAAGATGACGGACAGTTCCATGCGTGGAATCGCATGGAACAAGCTCTATGAGCAGTACGGCGACAAGGGCTACGACGCAACAGAGATGACCGCCGAAGCACGCGAGTTGCTTTCCGACTCGCAGGTTCAGTCGAAGAAGGGTATCTACGAGTACCTTCTCGGCGGCAAGAAAGAGACGCGGCTGCTTAGCGTGCGTGTCTTCACTGAGGCCGTCAAAAAGCGCGTGTACAAGCGCCAGACAGACGCCGCCGAGAAGAACGGTGTCTCGAACTGCTCGTATTGCGCCCTCGGTCACGAGGGGGGCAAGGCGAAGATCTGGCCGCTCAAGGATATGGACGCCGATCACGTCGCCGCCTGGTCGAAGGGCGGCAAGACCGAGGAAAGCAACTGCGAGCTGCTCTGCAAGTCCCACAACCGTGCCAAAGGTAACGCATAGGAGCAGGTGACTAACCATGCTCATCGGTTACGCCCGCGTTTCCACCTCGAAGCAGGGGCAGTCACTCGACACCCAGCGCGACGCCCTGATCGACGCTGGTTGCGACCCTCAGCACATCTACTCAGACACCATCTCCGGCACGAAATGGCAACGGCCTGGCCTCGATGACGCGCTGGCGTACATGCGCCCCGACGACACGCTCGTTGTCACACGCTTGGACAGGCTCGGCCGCAGCCTCGCGGACACCGTGAACACCATCGCTGACCTCGCCGAGCGCGACATCAACGTCAAGGTGTTGGAGCCAGCGCTGGACACGTCGAAGCCCACCGACAAGGTGGTCATCAACGTCATGGCAAGTCTTGCCGAGTGGGAGCGTGACCTGCTTGTCCAGCGCACCCGTGAAGGCGTGGCGCACGCCCGCGCACAGGGCAGGGTCGCCGGCCCGAAGCCGAAGCTCAGCGCTGAGCAGGCCCAGATCGCTAAGGAGCTTATCGAGGGCGGCAAGTCCCTCAGCGCAGTAGGCAGGACATTCAACGTCTCGCGGCCGACGATCTATCGCGCTCTCAAGCGCATCGAAGCCGACGCTTAATCACAGGCTGCGTCGCTAGCGCCCGCACCCGGCAAGCGAAGCATCGGGCTGCGCTAGCGACGCTCGGCGCAGATAGGCACTGCACTGCTGGGATACGCCTGCGACCGGCAGAGCCGGGCCGAATACGGGATTGACCACGTACACCCCGTATTCGTGCAAAGGAGCACTGCAATGTCCACTCATTCCCACACGCTTGCATCCCACGGCGAGATCCTCGCGAACCTCCCCGGCATCCTCGGGTTCTACCCGAACAACTCGCTGATCCTCGCGTTCTTCGTCGACGACGAGGGCGTCGACACCGTTCGCCTCGGCCCGGTCGCACGGTTCGACCTGGACGAGGCCGTGGAGAAGCTCACCGAGAGCCGCGAGCGGTTCGCAGCGTGGGTCCACCACCTCGAACTCGACGCTGTTATCGCGTACATGATCAGCGATGACATTGCGCAACCGGTCTTCGACGAAACGGCGACGTATCTCACCAGCGTGGCCTCGCCGCTACCGCCGCTGCTCGGGGTGGTGCAGGTGCCTGAGATCGTCACCGGGGCTGCGTGGTGGTCTGTGTACCAGCATCCGCTCATCAACGAGCCGCGCCACGGCGTTGTCGGCGAGGTCGCCGCATCGGCGGCGCTGCAGCAGATGCTTGCGGACACCGGCGAACTGCCGGAGCCGAGCAAAGACGACATCGAGGCACGCCTGAACAGCACCGATCACGGCATCGACGCTGCCGAGCACGCCGACATCATCGAAGACGCGCTGGCCTTTGTCCCGCCAGTGTTTCCCGACATGCTGCAGCGTGAATACGAGCAGGCGGCGGCAGGGATCACCCAGCCGAGCACTCGCGCTGTTCGATCTGCGCTGAAATGCTTCACCACGCCGCGCTTGCGGGATACGCTGCTTGCCGCGCTGCTCGATGAACCGCAGGCGGGCCTTGCGTTCATAGAGAAGGTTATGCGCGCTGTCCCGACCAGCTGGCCGGGGATGCGGGCGCAGCTCACAGCCACTGTTGCAGTGCTTGCGCACGCCACAGGCCAGCCGGGGCTAGCTGGCGTGGCTGCGCAGCGAGCCACCGAGATCGGGCCGAAGGAGAACCTCGCCTCGTTGGTCGCGAAGCTGACCGACATTGGCCAGGGCGAGCGGATGGTCGAGCTTATCCGCGAAGGCGCCGAGAAGACCCGCACGATCTTGTTCGCCGAGTAGCACCACACACCCCGTTGCAGCAATGCAACGGGGTTTCTTTTTCTCGTCGGCCGTGGCTTGCGACGACAGACACCTCAACGAGGTAGGGGAGCGACCCCTAGACAGCAGAGCTGTCTCCAACAGACGGATTGACCACCAATCCGAACAAGGAGGCACGTGATGCGCGACTTCATCCACACCGACCTGGAACTGCTCTACCAGCTCGCCGACGGCATCGACGGCGAGGACGCCGATCCGGGCGCAGCACAAGAACTGCGCGACCTAGAGGCGGCAGGCACACCGCTGCCTTGGGCAGTGCTGTAACGACAGCGCAACCACCCCGCAGCAGCAAAGCAGCTGCTTAACCACCACATTGCACAGCAATTCACACCCACTCACGTAAGGAGAACCATCATGTCCAACCCCTTCAACAACGGCACCATCGTCGGCAACGCAGCTCGCGCACCGAAGCTGTTCGAGCACGCAAACGGCGGTGCGACGGTGAAGCTCAGCGTCTACGCGCGAAACACCTTCAAGAACAAGACCACCGGCAAGGTCGAGTCCGAGATCGTGGAGCTGACCGGCTACGTCCAGGACGCCGCGAACCCCGGTGTGTTCGGCTGCATCGGCTCCGGCGATCGCGTCGCGGTGAGCTACTCGCTGAAAACCGACGTCTACACCGACAAGGACGGTCTGAAGCAGTACCCGCTGGTCGCGCGCATCGACACGGTGCAGCTGATCGATTCCAAGAAGGAGTCCGCTGCTCGCGCTGCCCGTCGCGGAGGCGAAGCGGCGAACGCCGCCCTGGCTGGCGCTGAGGGCGAAGAAGTACCGTTCTAACGACAACACCCCGCAGGGAAACCTGCGGGGTTATTTTTTCAACTATTTCACGGTGTTGCTCCAGCTCTTTCACGGCCTTACCCAACTGAACACAAACATTCATGCTTAGATAAGTACGTCATTGCTTCTCACTATTTTCTCTGAAAGGAAGATGTAACGTGCCTGATGCTCGCGAACTCACTCGGATGCTCAAAGACTTCCAGGAACTCATCCCAGCCGTCGTCGGCGCCATCGTCGCCCTTGCAACCGCGATCGGCCTTCTCGTCCCAAGCCTCGAAGGCGGCTCCAGCAACATCGGCGGTGCCGATAACGGCGGCACGACTAACTCGCAGGGTGGTTACTCGAAGCCGGATGCTGCTGGGGTGAAGTACCTGACCGATTCTGCATTGAACGACTCCAGTTTCAAGGTGAAGTCCGGTTACGACGTGACCGTAAACGGCAAGGACTACAAGAAGTCGATCCTCTCCACTGACGGGCAGGGGTACGCTAGTGAGTCTCACAAAGTGTATGTAGTGCCAAACACCATGAGGACCCTAAGCCTCAAGGCAGCCTGGTCCGACACTATCCCGAACAACGGCGGCGTCGGTAAGGTTGCGGTTTGGCGGGATGGCCAGCTTCTTGGTAAATTCACCGTTCCGGTCGGTGAAGTCGTTGAACGTACTTTCGATGTGCGAGGTGGCGGCAGAGTTGAGATCTACCTCGCTGCTCACGACCCCAAAAATGACCAGAATCGAGTGCCGTCTAGCGGTCTTGCAGTCCTTACCCCGATTGTGAAGTAACGGCTCACACCACCAACAGACCAGTTCAGGTCGCACAAGCAAAGCGCTGGGAATACCACCCAGCGCTT
>ERZ1030898.4-NODE-4-length-87658-cov-25.928279_pt1 | contig 87658 bp, 91 predicted proteins | sample MGYA00517298_ERZ1030898 | MGnify/ENA primary metagenome ERZ1030898 (study PRJEB33718, sample SAMN03159684) | human skin metagenome | collected 2014-05-20 | study: EMG produced TPA metagenomics assembly of the PRJNA266117 data set (Human skin bacterial metagenome and... | reverse complement strand
TAGCGCACCACACTGGCAGTGTGGGGGTCACGGGTTCGAATCCCGTTAGCTCCACCAAAAGGAAACTGCCCGGCTGTTCGGCCGGGCAGTTTTTTCGTTTCTGCGGCTACTGGGCGGCCTGGCGCATGCCTTCGAAGTACGCGTTGCCGTCAGCGCCGGTGTAGCAGGCGTGCGAATCCACGGGCCACACGTCGCGCGCCTGCTCGCAGGTGAACAGGCTGCCGTAGGGGCCCAAGGTGGCCCACTCCATGGCCGGCGGGCCGGGGGGTTGCTGCGGTGCCTGCTGCTGGGGTGCTTGCTGCTGGGGTGCGGGCTCGGGCGCTTGCTGCTGCTGTTGCTGCTGGTTCGCCGCCTCGCGCTGCGCTGCCTCACGTTCCGCCGCCTCGCGTTCGGCGGCTTCGCGTTCGGCTTCTGCCTTGCGCTCCGCTTCACGTTCTGCCTCCGCGGACTTCGACGCAGCCGCTGCGGAAGAGGACGCAGCCGCGGCGGACGAAGACGCGGCCGCCTCCTTCTCCTCGGCTTCCTTATCCAACCGCTTGAGGGCGGCGTCGAGCTCCTCGCGGTCGATGATCCCGTCGCCGTCCGCGTCGTCAGACGCATCGAGCTTGTGGCTGAGCTCGCGCATGTCGGATTCGCAGCCTTCGTCGCCGTCGCACACCGCGGAGGCGATGGCGGGGCTGGTGCCGGCGATGGTGTCGGACGAGCTGCCGCAGGCTGCCAAGGTCAAGGCCGCGGCGCAGGCGAGGGCCGTCGTGAGTTTCCTGTGCATGGCCAGGAGTGTAGCGCAATCACCGTGTTCGCGAGCTACTCTGAGCTGCATGTTTATCTCGCCGATCGGGCCGTTGCGCTTCGCCGCGAGCGACGCGGGCCTCACCCGTGTGTGCTTCGAGGGGGAGCAGCTGCCTATCGACGAACCTTCGGTGAGCCCCCTGGTCACCCAAGAACTGACCGAATACTTCGCCGGCACGCGCCGGGAGTTCACCGTCCCGCTGGACTTGTCTGGCGGGACTGAATTCCGCGCGGCGGTGCTGCGGGAGCTGGAAAAGGTGCCGTACGGGGAGACCACCACGTATGCGGAGCTCGCCCGCGCGGTGGGCAACCCCAAGGCGGTGCGCGCGGTGGGCAGCGCGTGCGCCACCAACCCGCTGCCGCTGTTCATCCCGTGCCACCGGGTGCTGCGTTCCGACGGCCAACTCGGCGGTTACCGTGGCGGGGTAGAGGCAAAACGTTTCCTACTGCGAATGGAGGGCATCGATGTCTGACACGTTTGTCAAGCACGGCAGCGCGCCGGGAGCGGCGGCCGCGGAAGCCGCGTACCTGCGCTGGCTGCGCGAGGGCTCCACCGCGGTGGTGGAGGTGCTCGACCTGGACGAGGACGCGAACACGCTGACCATCGAGAAGGTGGAACCCGCCCGCCCGACCGTAGGCGCCGCCCGCGAGGCCGGCCGGGAGCTGGCCGCCATCCACGCCATGGGAGCCGCCGCGTTCGGCGCGCCTGCGGACGGGTGGGACGGCCCCAACTTCATCGGCACCCGCCAACAGGCGTGCGAGCCCACCGAGCGCTGGGCCGAGTTCTACGTGCATCAGCGGGTGCTGCCATTCGCCGAGAAGGCGCTGAAGGCGGGGAATCTCGGGGGCGGCGGCATGGACGTCGTCAAGCAAGCATGCGATGCGCTGCTAGAAGAGGACGAGGACGCCCCGCTGGCGCGCATCCACGGCGACCTGTGGGCGGGAAACCTGCTGTTCGGCGCGGACGGGCCGCGGTTCATCGACCCGGCGGCGCACGGTGGGCACCCGCTGACCGACATCGCCATGCTCGAGCTGTTCGGCGCGCCGCACTTCAGTGCGATCGTGGACGGGTATCTGGATGCCGGCGGCGAGCTGGGCCGCGACTGGCAGCGGCGCATCGCGGTGCACCAACTGCACCCGCTGGCGGTGCACGCGTGGACGCACGGCCCGTCCTACGGCTCCGCGCTCGTGCGCGCGGCGGAGGAGACCCTGCGCGTGGTGGACAGTAGGCAATAAAGGAGGGGATTCAGATGGGGAATGCAAAAAATTCGCTAGACAAGCTCGAAGAATTTGGGCTTCTTGAGCAGCGCGGCAAACCGCTTCGAAGCGGACTGGGAACCCATCCAGCTCGACTTCACTCTGGAGGAATGGCTTGAGGAGGAGCGCGGTGAGGACCGCCTGGTACGGGTGATGGCGGACCTCCGCGAACTTCCCTAGCGCCACCAGGTGTCGTTCGGGCCCGGCGGCAGGTGGCGCTTGTGCTGGCCGATGCGCCACAGGTGCTCGAGGCGCTCGGCGGCCTCTACGGGGATCTGCTTGCCCTCCAGGTAGTCGTCGATGTGGGCGTAGGTGATGCCGAGCGCGTCTTCGTCGGGAAGCGCGGGGCGATCCTCCTCCAGGTCGGCGGTGGGGACCTTCTCCCACAGGCGGGGATCCGCGTCGAGGTGGTCCAAAAGCGCCGCGCCCTGGCGCTTGTTCAGCCCGGCCAGCGGCACCAGATCCGCGGCGCCGTCGCCGTGTTTGGTGAAGAACCCGGTGACGTTCTCCGCCGCGTGGTCCGTGCCCACCACCAGCAGGCCGCGCTCGCCGGCGATGGCGTACTGGGCGATCATGCGCATGCGCGCCTTGACGTTGCCCTTGTTGAAGTCGCCGAGATCGTCCGTTTTCAGCGCTTCCGCCACAGCACCCGCCATGGCGGTGGTGGCTGGCTCGATGTTCACCGTGACGGTCTCATCGGGCTGGATGAACCGCAGCGCCAGCTGCGCGTCGTCCTCGTCGGCCTGCACACCGTGGGGCAGCCGCACCGCCACAAACGTTGCGTCGCTCCCGGCCGCGCGGCGCTTCTCCACCGCCATCTGCGCGAGGCGCCCGGCGAGCGTGGAGTCCTGCCCGCCCGAAATGCCCAGCACGTAGCCCTTCGCGCCGGTGGCGTCCAGGTAGTCCACCAGGAACTGCACGCGCCGGGTGATCTCTTCTTCCGGGTCGATGGTCGGTGCCACGCCGAGTGCGGCGATGATGTCTGACTGCATGGCGCTCATGGTAGGAGGTTTTGATTCAGCGCGTCCGGTGTGTAACATTTACCCCCGTGTTGCGACCCGGCAGCCCGCCGGTGGTCGCTAATTGCAGGTAATCCGAGCAGAAAGGAGCGCCCGATGAAGGTCCGCAAGTCGCTTCGGTCGCTGAAGAACAAGCCGGGCGCTCAGGTTGTGCGCCGCCACGGCAAGGTTTTTGTGATCAACAAGAAGGATCCCCGCTTCAAGGCTCGCCAGGGCTAAGCGGCAATCCCCGCCCCGTCACCGTTTGGTGGCGGGGCTTTTTGCTGTAATTTTTGGCCAAATTACACGCATGGGAGCAGTGAGCTGTCCGTGTTTTAACTACATGTAGGTGATTTGCTCCCTCTATCCTGGGAATACCACCCGTGTAACTACTACATGTGGTATCAGTTGCCGAAGTTTCCCCCAAGGTATAGTGTCTCTTGGTGTTGCCCCGGGGGAGCCGGGGAAGCGAGAAAAAGCGTCGAAACCGTGTCGAATCCCCGCACAGAAAGAGCCTGAAGAACTATGTCGATCACCGTTTACAGCAAGCCGGCCTGCATGCAGTGCAAGGCGACCGAGAAGGCCCTGACCAAGGCCGGCCTTGAGTTCACCACGGTCGACATCTCCATGGACGACGAGGCCCGCGACTACGTCATGGCCCTCGGCTACGTGCAGGCTCCGGTCGTCGAGGCGAACGGTGAGCACTGGTCCGGCTTCCGCCCGGACCGCATCAAGGGCCTCGCCGCGGCTGCGTAAGCGGCGGACCCCGCGCCCGGGAACCCCGCGCCCCTCGCACCTCCCTCCCGCGGATCCAGCTAGTAAGACCCCGCTAACAGCCCAAATAAGGCGGATAGCTGGGTCCTAGTAGCTGGATCTGGCTCTGGGAGGATGCAGAAAACTCAACACGAAGAAAGGCGGCTGCCATGCTGGTGGTCTACTTCTCTTCCGCGACGGAGAACACGAAGCGGTTTGTGGAGAAGCTCGGCCTCCCGTCCCAGCGCATCCCGTTGCGCAGGAACGACCCGGAACTGAACGTCGACGAGCCGTACGTGCTCATCTGCCCCACATACGGCGGCGGGGTGAGCGTCAGCGACGGCAACTCGCGGCCGGTGCCGGGGCAGGTGATCCGCTTCCTCAACAACGAACGCAACCGGAGCCTGATCCGGGGCGTCATCGCCGCCGGCAACTCCAACTTCGGGGCAGATTACTGCCTTGCCGGGAAGGTTATCGCCGACAAGTGTAAGGTCCCGTACTTGTACAGGTTCGAGCTCATGGGCTCGGCCGAGGACGTTGCGCACGTGCGCCGCCAACTGGTCCAAAACGCTGGAAGGTTGGGGCTGCGTGGGGGACCGGAGGTCGTCGATAGGCAAGATGCTCCGGACGAATCCGAGCGGCTTGCAACACTGCGCGAAAAATACGCCGGTAAATACTCAAGAACACGATGAAGGACGAGATGTGACTACCCAGACTGTCGGTAAGAATGTCCCGGAGCCGGTCAACGAAAGCGACCAGCTGGATTACCACGCGCTCAACGCGCTTCTGAACCTCTACGACGAAAACGGCCAGATCCAGTTTGACAAGGACCGCGAGGCTGCGAACCAGTTCTTCCTCCAGCACGTCAACCAGAACACGGTTTACTTCCACGACCTGGAGGAAAAGATCGACTACCTGGTCACCAACAAGTACTACGAGCCGGACACCATCGAGAAGTACGACTGGAACTTCATCAAGGACACGTTCAAGCGCGCGTACTCCTACAAGTTCCGCTTCAAGTCCTTCCTGGGCGCGTACAAGTACTACACCTCCTACACGCTGAAGACCTTCGACGGGCGCCGCTACCTCGAGCGCTTTGAGGACCGCGTGGCCATGACCTCGCTGTTCCTTGCCGACGGCAACGAGGAACTCGCATTCGCGCTTGTGGACGAAATCATGACCGGCCGCTTCCAGCCCGCCACCCCGACGTTCTTGAACGCTGGCAAGGCGCAGCGCGGCGAACTGGTGTCCTGCTTCCTGCTGCGCATCGAGGACAACATGGAGTCCATCGGACGCGCCATCAACTCCTCGCTGCAGCTGTCCAAGCGTGGCGGCGGCGTCGCACTGCTTCTGAGCAACATCCGCGAATCCGGCGCGCCGATCAAGCACATCGAGAACCAGTCCTCCGGCGTCATCCCCGTGATGAAGCTTCTGGAAGACGCGTTCTCCTACGCCAACCAGCTCGGCGCGCGCCAGGGCGCCGGTGCGGTGTACCTCAACGCCCACCACCCGGACATCATGCGCTTTTTGGACACCAAGCGCGAGAACGCGGACGAGAAGATCCGCATCAAGACGCTCTCGCTCGGCGTGGTCATCCCGGACATCACCTTCGAGCTGGCCAAGCGCAACGACGACATGTACCTGTTCTCCCCGTACGACGTCGAGCGCGTCTACGGCGTGCCGTTCGCGGACATCTCCGTGACCGAGAAGTACGAGGAGATGGTGGAAGACCCGCGCATCCGCAAGTCCAAGATCTCCGCGCGCGCGTTCTTCCAGACCATCGCCGAGATCCAGTTCGAGTCCGGCTACCCGTACATCATGTTCGAGGACACGGCCAACCGCGCGAACCCGGTGAAAACCGGCCGCATCAACATGTCCAACCTGTGCTCGGAGATCCTGCAGGTCAACTCCCCGTCCGTGCTGAACGAGGACCTGACCTACGCCGAGACCGGCCACGACATCTCCTGCAACCTGGGCTCGCTGAACATCGCGATGGCCATGGACTCCGACGACTTTGCCAAGACCGTCGAGACCTCCATCCGCGCGCTGACCGCCGTGGCGGACAAGACCTCCATCGACTCCGTTCCGCCGGTGCGCGACGGCAACGACGCCTCCCACGCCATTGGCCTGGGCCAGATGAACCTGCACGGCTACCTCGGCCGCGAGCACATCGAGTACGGCTCCGAGGAAGGCCTGGACTTCACCAACGCCTACTTCGCCGCCGTGATGTACCAGTGTCTGCGCGCCTCCCACAAGATCGCCGTGGAGAAGGGCACCGCGTTCGCGGATTTTGCAAAGTCCGAGTACGCCACCGGCGAGTTCTTCGACCGCTACGACCCGGCCGACTTCCAGCCGAAGACCGACAAGGTCAAGGAGCTGTTCGCCAACTCCAACATCGCCGTGCCGACGGCGGAGGAGTGGGCGCAGCTGAAGGCGGACGTCGCCCGCGACGGCATCTACAACCGCTACCTGCAGGCGGTGCCGCCGACCGGCTCGATCTCCTACATCAACAACTCCACGTCCTCGATCCACCCGATCGCCTCCAAGATCGAGATCCGCAAGGAAGGCAAGATCGGCCGCGTCTACTACCCGGCGCCGCACATGGACAACGAGAACATCGACTACTTCAAGGACGCCTACGAGATCGGCTACGAGAAGATCATCGACACCTACGCGGTGGCCACGAAGTACGTCGACCAGGGCCTGTCTTTGACCCTGTTCTTCAAGGACACGGTGACCACCCGCGACATCAACCGCGCGCAGATCTACGCGTGGAAGAAGGGGGTCAAGACCCTCTACTACATCCGCCTGCGCCAGATGGCGCTGGAAGGCACCGAGATCGAGGGTTGCGTCTCCTGCATGCTGTAGGGGAGTAGGGGAGCGCGTGGCTGGCCGACGTAGATGAGCGGTTGGCCTCGCCCCCCCGTGCGAGAAAGTTCACTCGCCGATGAATCGGCTCACATCTGCGTGCGGGATAGTTCACTATCCCCAGCTCACGAATTCGGCCTTGCGGGAAAATTCATTCAAGCAGGCCAGCCGGGTGAACTTTCCTGCATCACCCCACGCGGCTACATCTCCATGAAGTCGTTGACGCCGCGGAGTAGACGTCGAGAAGCATCTTCTGCGGCATCTGCATCTCCGGAAGCGATGGCCCGGGCGAGATCGACGTGGATCTGCATGGTGTCCACGTGCGGGTCGTCCGGCATGATGCCGTAGAGCGAGCGGCCGGACATGATGTCCATGATCGGCGGGGTCAGGGCCACAAACATTTCGTTGCCGGAGGCTTCCAGCATGAGCGCGTGGAACTCCAGGTCCGCTTCCTGGAAGGCCTCGGAGTTGCCGCCTTCCTGGCCGGCCAGCTCCACAATCTGGTCCGCCAGCTCGCACAAGCGGCGCCCTTGCTCCTTCGTGGCGTTGATGGCGGCGAGGCGGGCGGCGGTGGGCTCGATTGCGTCGCGGAGCTCGCGCAGCGACGCCAGCTGGGCCGCGCGCTGCTCCTCGGCGCGCAGGCGCCATGAGATGATGGAGTGGTCGAACACGTTCCACTCGCTCTGCGGCAGCACCTTCAGGCCCACGCGGCGGGACGAAGACACCAGGCCCAGCTGTTCCAACGCACGCATTGCCTCGCGGGCGACGGTGCGGGAGATGCCGAAGCGCTCCGACAGGTCGTGGAGGGTGAACGTGTGCCCCTCGGGCTGTTTGCCGGAGACGATTTCCTCGCCGAGCGTGTCCAGGATCGAGGAAAGCAGGGGCTGAGCGGACCGATGACCGCTTTCAGTCACGGCGCGACCTCCTTTAACAGATGATCTATGCAGCAATATGCGAGTAGTTTATGTCATGCACCCATCTCATAAACACATTGCGTGCGGGCAGTTCTCGCACGGGCCACAGGACGACTCCCGCAGCGTTTGACACCGAAGTAGGATGGTCGCCATGACTGACGATTACGCGCGTTACCTCGAGTCCCACGACAAGCCCGTGAAGGCTATTAACTGGAATAGCGTCCCGGACGACAAGGACCTTGAAGTGTGGGATCGCCTGACCGGCAACTTCTGGCTCCCGGAGAAGATCCCGGTGTCCAACGACATCCCGAGCTGGAACACCCTCAACGACGAGGAGAAGCAGGCGACCATGCGCGTGTTCACCGGCCTGACGCTGCTGGACACCATCCAGGGCACCGTCGGCGCGGTCTCGCTGCTGCCGGACGCGAACTCGCTGCACGAGGAGGCGGTGCTGACCAACATCGCGTTCATGGAGTCGGTGCACGCGAAGTCCTACTCCAACATCTTCATGACGCTGGCGGACACGCCCGCGATTAACGACGCGTTCCGCTGGTCCGAGGAAAACGAGTACCTGCAGCGCAAGGCGAAGATCATCTTGAGCTACTACGAGGGCGACGATCCGCTCAAGCGCAAGATCGCCTCCGTGATGCTGGAGTCCTTCCTGTTCTACTCCGGCTTCTACCTGCCGCTGAACTGGTCGGTGCACTCGAAGCTGACCAACACGGCCGACATCATCCGCCTGATCATCCGCGACGAGGCGGTGCACGGCTACTACATCGGCTACAAGTACCAGGTGGCGCTGCGAGGCGAGTCGGAAGAGCGCAAGGAGGGGCTGAAGGACTACGCCTTCGAGCTGCTCTACGACCTCTACGAGAACGAGAACCAATACACCGAGGACATCTACGACGCGCTCGGCTGGACCGAGGACGTGAAACGTTTCCTGCGTTACAACGCCAACAAGGCGCTGAACAACCTCGGCTACGAGGGCCTGTTCCCGGTGGATGAGACGAAGGTGTCGCCGGCGATTCTGGCGTCGCTGTCGCCGAATGCGGACGAGAACCACGACTTCTTCTCCGGCTCCGGCTCGTCCTACGTCATTGGCCGCGCGGAGGACACCCAGGACGAGGACTGGGACTTCTAGGCAGAAGCTTTACGACGCACCTTCGGTGGTCCCCGGTTCGCGCCCGCGAGCCGGGGATTTTTCATGCCCACCCAGTAGATCTCATGCGCCTCACCAGTAACAGGTCGGGGTGGTTGGGCCGGGCGCTGACCCCGCAAGGGGGCAGCATTGCCGGAGGCTGGAAAAACAGTGTGCAGAACGTTATGCTGATCCGGTATCACTCGTGGCATCTGTGCCTTGTTCGGCGTGAGCTGGGCGGGGTGCAGTTGCCGTAGTCAGGAGGATCAGATGACCGCTGTGGCACCGCGGCTGGATAATTACGTCCCGCCGACACGCCCCGAGCCGACGGGCAACGCTCGCAAGGGCTCGAAGATTTACAAGCAACTCACCACGACTGACCACAAAGAACTGGGCATCATGTACATCATCATGTCCTTCGTCTGGTTCTTCGTGGCTGGCCTGATGGCACTGCTTATCCGCGCCGAGCTGTTCAGCCCGGGCCTGCAGTTCCTGTCCAACGAGCAGTTCAACCAGCTGTTCACCATGCACGGCACTGTCATGCTGCTGGCATTCGGTACTCCGATCGTCTGGGGCTTTGCCAACTACGTGCTGCCGCTGCAGATCGGCGCACCGGACGTGGCTTTCCCGCGTCTGAACGCGTTTGGCTTCTGGGTCACCACCGTCGGCGTCGTGGCCATGCTCCTCGGCTTTGTCACCCCGGGTGGCGCGGCCGACTTCGGCTGGACCATGTACATGCCGCTGGCTGACTCGGTGCACACCCCGTCCGTCTCCGCCAACCTCTGGGTTGTCGGCGTGGGCGCCACCGGTGTGGGCACCATTGCCTCCGCGGTGAATATGCTCACCACTGTGCTGACTATGCGTGCGCCGGGCATGACCATGTTCCGTCTGCCGGCGTTCACCTGGACCATCTTCGTCACCTCCATCATCGCCCTGATGATCTTCCCGCTGCTGACCGCTGCGGCGATGGGTGTGCTTTACGACCGTCTGCTGGGCGGCCACATCTACGACACCGCCAACGGCGGCACGATCCTGTGGCAGCACCTGTTCTGGTTCTTCGGCCACCCCGAGGTGTACGTCCTGGCACTGCCGTTCTTCGGCGTGATCTCCGAGATCGTCCCGGTGTTCTCCCGTAAGCCGGTCTTCGGCTACATCGGCCTGATCTTCGCAACCCTGGCAATTGCTGGCCTGTCGATGGCTGTGTGGGCACACCACATGTTCGCCACCGGCGCGATCCTGCTGCCGTTCTTCTCGTTCATGACCTTCCTCATCTCCGTGCCGACCGGTGTGAAGTTCTTCAACTGGCTGGGCACGATGTGGAACGGCCACCTCACCTTCGAGACCCCGATGCTGTGGGCCGTGGGCTTCCTGTTCACCTTCCTCTTCGGCGGTCTGACCGGCATCATGCTCGCGTCCCCGCCGCTGGACTTCCACCTGCACGACTCCTACTTCGTGGTTGCGCACTTCCACTACACCCTGTTCGGCACCGTGGTGCTCGCTTCCACCGCAGGCGTGTACTACTGGTTCCCGAAGATGACCGGCCGCATGCTGGACGAGAAGCTGGGCAAGATCCACTTCTGGTTCACCGTCGTCGGCTTCAACATGACCTTCCTGATCCAGCACTGGCTGGGCAACATGGGCATGCCGCGCCGCTACGCCGACTACCTGGACACCGACGGCTTCACGCTGCTGAACCAGATTTCCACGGTTGGCGCGTTCATCCTGGGCATCGGCTTCCTGCCGTTCATCTGGAACGTGTTCAAGTCCTGGCGCTACGGCGAGATCGTCACCGTCGACGATCCGTGGGGCTACGGCAACTCCCTGGAGTGGGCAACCTCCTGCCCGCCGCCGCGCCACAACTTCACCGCACTGCCGCGTATCCGCTCTGAGCGCCCGGCGTTCGAGCTGCACTACCCGCACATGGTGGAGACCCTGCGCCGCGAGGCTCACACCGGTCACCGCGACGCCAAGTAGTCGCCGGCCACCGGCCTCCTGAACGAACCCCCGCTTCGGCGGGGGTTTTCGTCGTTTCAGGCCCACGGCAATGAGGAGTACCCTGACCCCGGTGACTGAGCAGATGATCGCCGCCGCCCACCAGCTCCTGAAAGAGCGCGTGTCGGGCGACTACAAGGCCCGCAGCGAGGACCCGGACGACCCGCAGACAGTGCAGGCGATGCAGCTGGCCATCAACCTGCCCAAGCAGGAACCTCCGAGCCGGAACCAGGTGCTTGTAGACGCCGCCCGCGCCGCTGTCGCCGTGTGCCTCGACCCGCGCGCCGGAGAGGACGGCTTTTGGCGCGAGGCCTTAGACGCCTGGTACTCCCACCGCATCCGCAAGGTGGCCCGCCGCGCTCGCAACAAGGCCTGGGACGACGTGCAGGCGCTGCCCGGCGTCACTGTCGGTAACGTGCGCGCCTTCGTGCCCTCGGCGGTCGAGGATGTCCCGCACGCGATTTCCAAGCTGCAGATCAAAGGCACGGAGATTGCACCGGGGGAGGTGCTCCCGCGCGACCCGCGCGTGCCTCTGATCGCGCTCGACGCGTCGCTTGAGATGTCCGCGGGCAAGGCGGCGGCCCAGGCCGGCCACGCCTCGATGCTGCTCGCAGCCGCGCGCGACACCGCCTGGGTGCAGCAGTGGGCTGAGGCGGGTTTCCCGCTGGACGTGCGCGAGCTGCCCCGCGAGGAGTTCGCGGAACTCGCCGCGCGCCCCGGTGCGGTGGCGGTGCGCGACGCCGGCTTCACGGAGGTGGCGCCCGGCTCCACCACAGCGCTCGCTATTGCTTAGCGACGAGCCGCCGCAGCGCCCCGCGCACGACTTCCGCGTCCGTGGTGTCCCAGAACGCCGGGAGGCTGCGGCGGATGAACGAGCCGTAGCGTTTGGTCACCAGCCGGTTGTCTAGCACGGCGACGACCCCGCGGTCGTCGACAGAGCGCAACAGGCGGCCCGCCCCCTGCGCCATGAGCAGGGATGCATGCGTGGCGGAGACCTCCATGAATCCGGAGCGGCCCGCGGCGTCTGCGGCGTTGGAGCGGGCCTGCAGGAGGGGGTCGTCGGGGCGGGGGAAGGGAATGCGGTCGATGATCACCAGCGAGCAGGCGCTGCCCGGCACGTCCACGCCCTGCCAGAGGGTAAGGGTGCCGAACAGGCAGGAGTTCTCGTTTTTGGCGAAGGTGTCCACCAACGTGCCGGTGGAGTCCTCGCCCTGCAGCAGGATGTCGAAGGGCAGGCGCGTGCGCATCGCCTCGGCGGCCTGCTCGGCCGCGCGGCGCGAGGAGAACAGGCCCAAGGTGCGCCCGCCGGCGGCGGTGATCAGCTCCGCGATCTCGTCCAGCGTCTCCGCGGACAGCCCGTCGCGCCCCGGGGTAGGCAGGTGGCGGGCGGTGTAGAGGATGCCGGACTTGCGCGGGTCGAACGGCGTGCCGGCGTCCAGCGAGTCCCAGGTGCCCTGCGGCAGGCCCCAGGCGGCCGCCATGGCGTTGAAGTTGCCGCCCACGGTCAACGTGGCGGAGGTGAGCACGACCGTCTTCTCGCCGAAGAGTCGCTCGTGCAACAGGCCCGCCACGGACAGGGGAGCGACGGAGACGGAGTCGCCGTGGCGGTCCGAGCGGGTCAGCCACACCACGTCGGAGTGCTTGGCGGGGTCCGGCTCGTCGAAGACCTCGAGGATGCGCACCACCGCGTCGTGCAGGTCCTCTAAGTGGTTGCGTAGGTTGGCGCGTTCGGCGAATTTCTCCGGGTCGTTTTCGGACTCGCCGGGAGGGGCATCGGAGATGGCGGTGCGGGTCTTCCACAGGGCGTCGCGAAGTGCCGCGAAAGCGCCGCGGGCCGGCTCCGAGATGGTCTCCCAGCGCCCCGGGGCCTCCAGGTCGATGGCGGCGGTGAAGTCGTCGATAACACCTTCGAGCGTGTCGCGCTCCGCGCCCAGCTTGCCGGCGCGGCGGGCAGCCATCGCCAGCGCACGCGCGGAGATCTCGTTGGTGGCCACGGAGGTGATGCGGCCGTCGAGCTCGTGGGCCTCGTCGATGATCACTGCGTCGTGCTCGGGCAGCACGGCCACGTCCGCGAGGGCGTCGATAGCCAAAAGCGCGTGGTTGGTCACCACGATGTCCACGTCCTTGGTGCGCTCGCGGGCGAGCTCGGCGAAGCACTCCTCGCCGTGCGGGCAGCGGGTCGCGCCGAGGCACTCGTTGGAGGTGACGGACACCTGCCGCCACGCCATGTCCGGCACCCCGGGGACCAGGTCGTCGCGGTCGCCGGTCTCGGTGTCCTGCGCCCACTCAGCCACGCGCTTGACGTGTTTGCCCAGCCAGGACAGGTCCTCTTCCTCGATGAGGGACTCCGACGGTGCGTCGTCCAGCATCAATTTGTGCTTGCAGACGTAATTGTTGCGGCCTTTTTGGATGGCGAAGGTGGGGCGCTCGGGCAGGAGCGGCTCGAGCGCGTCCGCCAGCCGCGGCAAATCCCTGTCGACGAGCTGCCGCTGCAACGCGATCGTGGCCGTGGAGACAACAACGGTGGTGCCGTGCGCCTGGGCGTGCCGGATGGCGGGGACGAGGTAGGCCAGGGACTTGCCGGTGCCCGTGCCCGCCTGCACCGCCAGGTGGCGCTGCGAGTCGAGGGCTGTGGTCACCGCCTCGGCCATCTTGACCTGGCCGGGGCGGCGCGATCCGCCGAGGGACTCGACCGCGGCGGCGAGCAGGTCGGTGGTGGACTGGGTGAGTGGTTCGTCTGCAGTCACGGCCTACTCGGTGGGCTCCGGGAAGCCGACGAACTTCGTCGGGATGGCCACCTCGCCGCGCGACAGGGCCAGGCCCTCCCACGGCAGCGTCTTGCGGGCGGCCGCGTGCAGCTCGCGGATCTCCTCGATGCCCGGCTGGCCGTCCACGATCTCGCCGTCGCGGATCAGCGGCACCGTCATCTCGCGGTACTCCAGGTTCGGCTTGCGCGGCACGTCCATGCCCAGCGGGTGGACCACCTCGCCGACGGCAACGCCGGAGGAGCGGTAGGCGCGGAGCGCGGACTTGCCGCCGCCGTAGGTGACCTTGCCGGAGGAGCGCTTGGCCACCGGGTGGCCGTCCACCTCCACCAGCTTGTACACCAGGCCCGCGGTGGGTGCGCCGGAGCCGGTGACCACGGAGGTGCCCACGCCGAAGCCGTCCACCGGGTCGCCGCGCAGGCCCGCGATGGCGAATTCGTCCAGGTCGGAGGAGACGATGATGCGGGTGTTGAAGGCTCCGGCCTCGTCCAGCTGCTTGCGCACCCGCCTAGAGACGATGCCCAGGTCGCCGGAGTCGATACGCACCGCACCCAGATCGGTGCCGGCGACCTCGAGCGCGTTTTCCACGCCCTTGGTGATGTCGTAGGTGTCCACCAGCAGCGTGGTGTCCACGCCGAGGGAGTCGATTTGGCCCTTGAACGCGGCCTTTTCGTCCGGGTTGCCGTCCTCGTCCACGTGCAGCAGCGTCCAGGAGTGGGCGGAAGTGCCGGAGGCGGGGATGCCGTAGCGCAGCGAGGCCTCCATGTTGGAGGTGGCGTTGAAGCCGGCGATGTAGGTGGCGCGTGCGGCGGAGACGGCGGCCTGCTCGTTGGTGCGGCGCGAACCCATCTCGATGATCGGGCGCCCGTCCGCGGCAGAGACCATGCGCGAGGCCGCCGATGCGACTGCGGAATCGGAGTTGAGGATGGACAAAAGGACCGTCTCCAGGATCACGCACTCGGCGAACGTGCCGCGCACCGTCATAATCGGCGAGTACGGGAAGTACAGCTCGCCTTCGCGGTAGCCGTCGATCTGCCCGGAGAACTTGTAGTTTTCCAGGTACTCGCGCGCCTCAGTGGAGAGGAAGTCGGCGGAATCCAGCTGGTCCTGCGTGAAGCGGAACTTGGTGATCGCGTCGAGCACCCGCTCGGTGCCTGCGACTACGCCGTAGCGGCGCTCGTTGGGCATGCGGCGGCCGAAGACCTCGAAGACGCAGTCGCGCTCCGCGGTGCCGTCCTTAATGGCGGCGTCGAGCATGGTCAGCTCGTACATGTCCGTGAAAAACGCGGTGGAGCCCTGCGTGCCGGTGGAGTGCGTGGGAGTGTCGTTCATGGTGAGCCAGCGTACCCTGCTGGTACGAGAAGGTAAGGTGGTGCACATGTTTTCCTCAGCCGATTTTCCTGCGGCCAGCCGCGCGGAGCGCATGGGTTCGCCGCTGGCAACCCCGGAGTTGGACGAGGCCATTGACGTGGACGTGGCCACGAGCGAGAACCTGCCGTGGCTGTGCATTGTGTGGGATGACCCGGTCAACCTGATGAGCTACGTCACCTACGTGTTCCAAACCGTGCTGGGCTACGACCGCAAGCGTGCCCAAGAGCTGATGATGCAGGTCCACACCGAGGGCAAGGCCGTGGTCTCCTCGGGCGAGAAGGACAAGGTGGAAACCGACGTGAAGAAGCTGCACACCGCGGGTCTTTGGGCCACGATGCAGCAGGCAGGGTAGGGGAGAATCGATGCAGCCGTGGCGTAAGAAGAAGGGCCTGATGCGCTCGACGCCGAAGTACACCACCGTCTTCGACCCGATGGAGCGCGAGGTCATCGGCGACCTCACCGCCACCGTGTCCGAGGCGCTGATCGCGCGCGCCCAGTCCGCGCCGAAGGACGAGTTCGCGGAAATGCTCGGCGTCGCCACCGGCCACACCGAAGCCCCCGAGGACCCCCGCCTGGCGCGCCTGCTGCCCAACTTCGAGCGCGAGGGCGACGAGGAGTTCGACGGCGACAACGGCCTGCTCCGCAGCCTGCACGAAAACGACATCATCAAGGCCAAGCTGATCAACCTGCAGGTGGTCAACACCGCGCTCGGCCCCACCGGCGGCGTCGAGGTGACCATCGAGGAAGCCGAGGCGCACCAGTTCATCGCCGCGCTCAACGACATGCGCCTCTACGCCTCCGCGGACGACTCCGGCAGCGAGGCCGCGCGCGAGGACCGCCAGCGCCTCATCGACTGGCTCGCGTTCTGCCAGGACTCGCTCCTCGAAGCCCTCATGGGCTAGGGGGTTTCGCCCGCAGCTTTACGACGCCCTCCGGCCCGCCACCGCTCAGCCATCACCGGGCCCGGATCCGGCGAACCCGCTAGACTCCAACCACGATGAGCGAACACAACCACACCCCCGAGGGCTGGGGCTACGGCCAGACCGGGCAGCCGGGCTACGGCAAGCCGTTCCAGCGACCGTTCTCGCATCCGGAGCGGCAGCAGCCGGCGTTCGGCGAGCCCGCCCAGCCGTACAACCCGTACGCGACCCCGCAGCAGCAGGGCCAGTACGGCCAACCAGGCCAATACGGCCAACCCCAGTACAACCAAACCCCCGGAACCAAACGGGTGTCGAAGCGAAAGGCACAGCGCCAAACGGGCATGAAACTCGCCGGCGGCTTCCTCGCCACCATTTGGGTCGTGTTCATCCTGGAGCTGGTGTTTCCTTGGCTGCAGGCGTTTGGCATCCATCCGCTGGACGTGTCCTCCCTGCCGTTCATCTTCACCTCGCCGCTACTCCACGCGAACTTGGAGCACATCATCTCCAACTCGATCCCGGGCGCGATCTTCGCGTTCTTGGTGGGCTACTCCGGCAAGCGCGTGTTCTGGGAGGTCACCACGTTCGTAGTGATCATCGGGGGCTTAGGCACCTGGCTGCTCGGCGGTGTGGGCACGAACCACATCGGCGCCTCCGGGCTGGTGTACGGCTGGCTGGCGTATCTGATCATCCGTGGCTTCTTCAACCGCTCCATCAGCCAGATCATCACCGGCCTTATCCTCGGCTTCTTCTACTCCGGCCTGATCTTCGGGCTGCTGCCGGGCACCGAGGGCGTGAGCTGGCAGGCGCACCTGTTCGGCGCGATCGGCGGCCTGGTCGCTGGCATGGTGATCACCTCCGACGACCCGCCAGAGCTGGTGGCAAAGCGCGAGGCCAAAGCACGTTCATTGCAGAATCCTGGCCAGCGATAGGATTGCCGGCGTGAACACTTTCGCCGGCAACCCAAATTCAGCACCGATCGGGCTCTTCGATTCCGGAGTTGGCGGCCTAACTGTCGCCCGCGCGGTGATGGACCAGTTGCCGGGCGAATCCCTGATCTACATCGGCGACACCGCCCACGGCCCCTACGGCCCGCAGCCGATCGCGGACGTTCGCGCGCACTCGCAGCGCATCGCCGACGAGCTGGTGGAACGCGGCTGCAAGATGCTGGTCATCGCGTGCAACACCGCCACCGCTGCGTTCTTGCATGACGCCCGCGAGCGCTACGACATCCCGGTCATCGAGGTGATCCAGCCGGCCGTGCGCCGCGCGATTGCCACCACGCGCAACAAGAAGATCGGCGTGATCGGCACCGAAGGCACGGTGAAGTCCGGCGCGTACCAGGACCTGTTTTCCATCCACCCGGGCCTTCAAGTCACCGCCCAAGCCTGCCCGGAGTTTGTGCCGTTTGTGGAGCAGGGCAAGACCTCCGGCAAGGAAGTCCTCGAGGTGGCCCGGGGCTATTTGGCGCCGCTTCGCGAAGCCGACGTCGATACGCTCGTGCTCGGCTGCACCCACTACCCGCTGCTGTCCGGCGTGATACAGCTGGCCATCGGCGACGAGGTCGCGCTCGTATCTTCCGCCGAGGAAACCTCCAAGGATGTGCTGAGGGTGCTCACTGAGGGCGACATGCTTAACGACGGCGCTGCCGCCCCCACCCACGTCTTCGAATCCACCGGCGACCCCGACACTTTCGACGCGCTCGCCCGGCGCTTCCTGGCGCCGCCGGTGCACGCCGTAGGCCGCGATTAGGGCTTGACAGACCGTCAGAGTACGACTTTAATTAGTGGCAATAGTTCAGCCCGCCTTCCAGCTTGCAAAGTTGGTTGAGTGGGCTGGATCTCTATTTGGGGGATGGCTAGGAGAAAAAGATCTTGCTCAAACCTGCGCTTACAACGAGCCAGCATATTGCGCTTTTGAGGCAAAGGGGGATGGTGGTCGATTCAGCTCAGGCGGAACAGTGGCTTAATAACGTCGGTTACTACCGACTGTCAGCGTATTGGTACCCGGCACGGCAGGTAGATCCCGCTCCGACCGGCAGGCGGCTCGATCAGTTCGTACCTGGCACAGAATTCGCTAACGTTGCCGAACTTTACGAAGCTGATCGAAAGCTCCGTACGTTAGTGCATGACGGTATGGAGCGAATTGAAGTCGCAGTTCGCACGCAGGTGGTGGAGATTTTGTGTGCACAGCATCCCTCTAACCCTGCCTTCTACCTAAGCTCGGACAGTTTCCGCTCCAAGTTCGCTCATCTTCAGTGGCTCCAAACTGCGTACAGTCGACTAGCACGGGCGGGATCGAAAAGTGATTCAGTCAAACATCACGCAAAACATTATTCGGGAATGTTCCCATTTTGGGCTGTCGCGGAGGTTCTGGATTTCCGCGATGTCTCCGTTTTGTACTCCGGCCTTAAATCCCGAGATCAACGGGCAGTTGCGGAAAACCTGGATATCTTCATCGACTTCAATGTCCTTAGTGACAACCAAAAGTCACAGGTCCAAAAGAGTCACCCTTTCGCAAGCTGGTTAGAGCAATTAGTGCTGATTCGGAATGTTTGCGCTCATCACAGCCGGTTGTGGAATCGAACATTCAATCCTGCATCGACAAGCTTTATCAGGACAAATGGAAATCTCTCTCTCCTTCCACCGGGCCAGAATGAACGGTTGTTTGGGGCACTCCAACTCATGTCACACATTCTGCGAAAAGTCTCTCCAGGCACGACCTGGCCGTTGAAAATCCTCGACTTGGTAAACAACGCTTTCCTCCCCAATCCCCTTGTAAGCCCTCCTAGCTTAGGTATCCCGGCGTCGTGGGATGCGAGAACAATCTGACGATGCCCCGTTCGCACATGCACGCCGTGGGTGGCGATTCGCACCACACAACTAGGAGAATTTAAGGATTCACTAGGAAAATGTGCCCCATTCATGGCAGAGTGTGTCCATGCAGTTGACCATCCTCGGGTGCTCTGGGAGCCTGGCCGCGCCCGGTAACCCAGCTTCCTCCTACGTCATCTCCGTGCCTGGTGAAACGGATGTGGTGATGGACTTCGGTCCGGGAGCGCTCGCCGCCATGCAGGAGCGGTTCGATCCGTCTGCGGCGCACGTCATCTTCAGCCATCTTCACGCCGACCACTGCTCGGACTTCCCGTCGCTGCTTGTGTGGCGCCGGTACCACCCCACGGCCCCGGCGGAGCAGCGCCACCGCCTGATCGGCCCTTCTTACGCGCCGGAGCATTTGGGCCGTATGAGCGCGGATGCTCCGGGGGAACAGGACGATTTCACCGACACCTTCGAGTTCACCACCTGGCGCGCCGGGCAGCCGGAACAGCTCAGCAGCCTGACCATCACCCCGTTCGACGTGGTCCACCCGGCGCAAGAGTCGCATGCGCTGCGCATCGAGGATGCTGCCGGCAAGGTGATCACCTTCTCCGGGGACTCCGGGTACACGCCGACGCTTATCGACGCCGCCCGGGGCGCCGACTACTTCCTCTGCGAAGCCGCCTGGGGCGCGACCTCCGAAGGCAAGGCCGAGGGCATGCACCTGTCCGGCAAGGAAGCCGGCCGCATCGCCCGCGAAGCAGGGGTGAAGACCCTGGTGCTGGTGCACATCCAGCCCTGGACGGACCCGGAGGAGGTCCTCGCAGCCGCTCGCACTGAGTTCGACGGTGAAATCGTCCTGGGCAAAGCCGGCGCCACCTTCGAGCCCTAAGCGTCTGCGTTACGCTTGGACGCATGACTGATTTTTCGCGCCTGGACGGCCGCGCCTTCGACCAACTGCGCCCTGTGCGCATCACCCGCGGCTTCACTTCCAACCCGGCGGGCAGTGTGCTCGTGGAGTTCGGCAACACCCGCGTCATGTGCACCGCCTCCGTGGAGGAGGGCGTGCCGCGCTTTAAGAAGGATTCCGGCGAGGGCTGGCTCACCGCCGAGTACGCCATGCTTCCGTCCGCCACCCACGAGCGCATGCCGCGCGAGTCCATGAAGGGCAAGGTCAAAGGCCGCACCCACGAGATCTCGCGCCTGGTGGGCCGCTCGCTGCGCGCCGCGGTGGATCTGAGCCAGCTCGGCGAGAACACCATCCAGCTCGACTGCGACGTGCTCCAGGCCGACGGCGGCACGCGCACCGCCTCCATCACCGGGGCGTACGTCGCGCTCGCGGACGCCATCGCGGTGCTCAAGGAGCGCGGCGTTGTCCCGGGCCAGCCGCTGCTCAAGCCGATTGCCGCCGTTTCCGCCGGCATCATCGACGGCCACGTGTGCCTGGACCTGCCCTACGAGGAGGACTCCCGCGCCGAGGTGGACCTCAACGTGGTGATGCAGGAGGGCGGCAACTTCGTGGAGATCCAGGGCACCGGCGAGCACGGCCTGTTCGGCCGCGAGCAGCTCGGCGAGATGCTGGATGTTGCGGCCAAGGGCTGCGAGGAGCTCATCGCAGCGCAGAAGGCGGCGCTGGGATGGTAAAGGTCCTCGTCGCTTCCAGGAACCAAGGCAAGGTGCGTGAGCTTGAGCAGGTGCTGCGTGAGCTCAACATCGAGGGTGTGGAGCTTGTGTCGCTTCACGACGCTCCGTCGTACCCCGACCCCGTCGAAGACGGCCTCACCTTCGTAGATAACGCACTTTTGAAGGCCCGCGCCGGGGCGAAGGCCACCGGGCTGCCGTGCGTGGCCGACGACTCCGGCCTGACTGTGAAAGCTCTTAACGGCATGCCGGGCATCCTGTCCGCCCGTTGGTCCGGCAACCACGGCGACGACCAGGCCAACAACGACCTGTTGCTCGCGCAGATGGCGGACATCAACGAGCGCGCCGCCGCGTTTGTGTCCTGCTGCGCTTTGGCTACGTCGGACGGCCTGGAGTTCACCGCCGAGGGCCGTTGGGAGGGCGAGCTGCTGCGCGAGCCCCGCGGCGAGAACGGCTTCGGCTACGACCCGCTATTTGCGCCGGCCGACGCCGACGGCCGCTCGTCCGCGGAACTTTCCGCCGATGAGAAGAACGCGCGCTCCCACCGCGGCAAGGCGCTAAGGGCGCTGGCGCCGCACATCGCGGCGCTGAAGTGACGCAATTGGTTACAGTGGGCCTATGAAGAAAACGATTGCACTTGTAGGAACTGTTCTCGCCTCCGGCGCGCTGCTGTCTGGCTGCGGTCAGAAGGGCGATTTCGACGGCGAGTGGACCGGCGACATCACCGCCACCCAGGAAGGCAAGGGCGGCGGGCACGCCACCATCACTATCGACGGCAAAGACTGCGACTGGCAGATGACCGAGACCGACGGTGAAACCAACGAGGCGAACTGCCTGCGCGACGACAAGGAGTTCAAGCTCGAGGACCCGCTGACCCACCAGGACCTGAAGTACGACGCCGAACGCAGCGGCGACACCCTGACCCTGAACCCGCAGAACGACCAGGCGGAAAAGGTCGGCGTGATGGTGCTGACCAAGACCACCGAGAAGTAGACGTACTCCGGCAGCACAAAACCCGGCAGGAATGACCTGCCGGGTTTTTCGTCTTTTACGAGAGCTGGAACTTCTCCGTGACTTCCTTACGACGTTTGGCTTCCACGATAAACGACATGAACGGCACGACACCGGACAGTGCGGTGGTGATCCAAGTGCCAGTGGACCAGCGGGCCTTGGAACCGAGGTTGAGCGATGCCATCAGGAACGCCACAAACGCGAACCCGTGCACTCGGGCCACCCAGGACAAATAATCGACGTTCATGCCGAGGCCGTACTGCATGACCATGCGGATGATGAGCAGAAGGAAGAGCACACCGGTGATCCACGCGGTGACGGTGAAAAACTGCAGTGCCTGCTTCACGCGGCGCTGGCGTTCCGGGTGGATCTTCACCGGCTGAGCAGGCTGGGTCTGCGGGGTGGGCTGCGTCATGCTGATTCACCTTTACCTTTGATGTTGGTTGTTCTGCGTGGAGCCATAAGTTCGTTGTATTCCTCCACGTCCAGCTCGGGGCGCGACGGCAGGAAGTCTTCGTCGATCTCCGTGGGTTCTTTCACCTTGCCGAATTCCGCCAGGTCCGCCTCGTAGAGGTCGTCCATGGTCAGGCCAGCGTTTTCGGCGTCGATTTTCTGGTTTTCCATCCGCAGACCAGCGCGGTAGGCGTAGATGAAAAACGCGGCGAAGCACGGCCACTGCAGGGCGTAGCCCAGGTTCTGGAACGTGCCGGAGCCGGACTGGTAGCGCTCCCACTGCCAGTTAGCGAGCAGCAGACAGGTCACAGCCGCTGCAATCAGCAGCACGATGTGCCACCAGCGCACGCGCGCGCGTTCGCGTTGGGGCGCCGCTTCAGCGCTCTCAACTGCCTTGTTCTCTTCGCTCACAGCTGGTCAGTCTACCCGGCAACCGGAAAAGACCAAACGAAAGTTTGATGCCGTCCGGCGTTTATCGCTCAACGCCTCGCGCCGTGTAACATCCAACGACGACGCGCCCGTGGCGGAATTGGCAGACGCGCTGGATTTAGGTTCCAGTGCCTTATGGCGTGAGAGTTCAAGTCTCTCCGGGCGCACCAATCATTTTTCGGGGGGCGCTCAACAGCCTTAGAGGTCCCAGTCGCGCAGGATACGGCCAACGTGGCCGGTGGCCTTGACGTTGTACTGGGCCTGGTCGACGGTGCCCTTGCCCGCGTCGTCCACGCTCACCAGGAAGGTGGAGCGGATCACGCCCTGGACGACCTTCCCGTAGTTCTTCTTCTCGCCGAACGCGCCGTAGGCCTCGAGCGTTTCCTTCGACGGGTCGGAGAGCAGCTCGACACCGAGATCGTGGTCGGCGCGGAACTTGGCCAGCTTGTCTTCGGCGTCAGGGCTGATGCCCAGCACGGTTACAGAGGCATCGCGGAACTGTTCCATGTTGTCGGTGAAATCGCAGGCCTCAGTGGTGCAGCCAGGCGTGTTGGCCTTGGGGTAGAAGTAGACGATGACACGCTGACCGGCAAAGTCGGCGAGCGAGACATCTTCGCCCCGGTCGTTTTTCAGGGTGAAAGCGGGGGCGGTGTCGCCCTTTTCCAATCTCATCTGCTCAGTCATGCCTCCCCGTTTTACACTACTGTGGAGACGAAGAGACGTGAGTCTAAAAAAGTCAACGTAGACGTAGGAGTTTCCCAAAGTGGCACGAGACATTCACGACATCGAGCGCGACCTCGAGCGCACCCGCAACCAGCTTGCCAGCACCCTGGACGAGCTCGCGGACCGTACTAGCCCGAAGACCCTGGCGGATAGCGCCAAGTCCGAGGCAGCCAACTGGCTGCAGGACGAGACGGTGCAGAAGGTCATCGGCGGCGTTGTCGCCGGTGTCGCCGCGCTGGTCGCTATCAAGGTCTACAACGGCCGCAAGCGCAAGGGTGAGCTCAAGGAGCTGCAGAAGCTGCTGGCGAACCGCTAGAGGCGCACGCGTTACCGCATCTACCGCCCAGTTGCCTCCACACAGCTGGGCGGTTTTGTATGCTCAAATACGACCAGAAAGGGCATACCAATGACGAATGAGCACGTACAGGCCGCGCACGATCCGGAACTCGAGGAGATGCGGCCCAGCAAGAAGCCGTTGTGGATCGCGGTGGCGGTGATTGCGGCGCTGGCGCTGGTGCTGACGTTCGCGGGGCCGTCGATACGCGCCGCGTTCTCCCCGGAGACCACCACCTCCGCAGAGGGGGAGGCGGGCTACAACGATGTGGACGTCCACTTCCTGGGCATGATGGTTCCGCACCACGAGCAGGCGATCGAGATGTCGGACGTGCTGCTGGCCTCGGACGTGGACGACGCCCAAGTCCGGGACCTGGCGCAGCGCATCAAGGACGGCCAGGAGCGCGAGAACGAGCAGATGCGCACCTGGGCCGACGAGTGGGGCATCCAGGGCGACATGGAGTACCACTCCACGCACATCGCCAACGGCATGTTCCACCCGGAGCAGCTCGAGGAATTCGCGGCGCTAACTGGCGACGAGCTGCGCACGGCGTTTTTGGAGATGATGCACTTCCACCACGCCCACGTCATCGATATGACGCAGGATGAGATCGACCGCGGCGCTTACGGCCCGCTGCGCGAGATGGCGCAGGAGATGGTCGACGTCCAGACCGCCGAGATGGGCGAGATGGAAGAGCTGCTCGGCTACACGCCGAACTAGCGCTAGATCACTTCCGCGCCGGCGTCGATCATCTCCTGGAGGGCGTCGGCGCCGCGCTTGTCGTCGACAGGCGAGCACATTGCCCGCAGCACGCTGACTGCAAAGCCTTCCTTGCGCGCGTCCAGGACCGTGGCGCGCACGCAGTGGTCGGTGGCAATGCCGCAGATGTCCAGGTGCGTGACTTCCTGCGACCGCAGCCAGTCCGCCAGCGACTCGTCGTTGCCGTTGACACCCTCGAAGCCGGAGTAGGTGGCGGTGTAGTGGCCCTTTTTGAAAAACTCGTCGATCAGCTCAATCTTCACTGGCCCACGGATCTGCGCGCCGTAGGAATCGGCCAGGCAGTGCGGCGGCCACGTATCCACGTAGTCGGGCGTCTCCGCAAAATGCGCGCCCGGGTCGATGTGCCAGTCCTGGGTGGCCACGATGCAGTCGTACTCGTGGGTGCGGCTGTCCGCGGTGGAGATCAGTTCGGCGATTTTGGACGCCACTTCGTCGCCGCGCGCGGTGGCCAGGGCGCCGCCGGGGCAGAAGTCGTTCTGCACGTCCACGATCACTAATGCTGTCTTCATGGGCTTAAGCCTACTCTCAGGAGGCGGGCAGCGGGCGCAATGGCCAAATTCACCTTCCGTTCCCGCCTGCCGCGTGGCCTGCAGGAATAGACTTACAGGTGTGAAGGACACGACGCGGCTCATCGTCCCGGACCTCGCGCGCGGCATGACGCTGCTGGGCATCGCGATGGCCAATACGCTCCAAAGCTGGATCGTCAACGCCTACTCCGCGGCGGATGCCCCGGGCTGGTCCATCGGCGGCATCAACCCCGACAGCACCCTCGACACCTGGGCGGCAGTGTTTACCACCATGTTCGTGCGCGTGCGCGGGCTGCCGATGTTTTCGACCCTGCTGGGCATCGGCTTCGGCATGGTCGCCGCCAGCCTGGCCCGCAAAGGCTACGGCCCCGCCGAATCGCGCCGGGTGCTGCTGCGCCGCTACGCGTGGCTCGGCGCGTTCGGTCTGGCGCACATGTTCCTCATCTTCTACAACGAGATCATGTTCGCCTACGGGCTGGTTGGGGTGGGGCTGGCGGTGGTGTACCGGATGGCGTCGAAAAGCTTGCTGCGTATCGCGTACGTCATCCTCGGCGGCTTCGCGGCGTTTTGCGCCTCGGGCGCGCTCGGCGCGTACTACGGTTACTACGACCCGCACAGCACCCGCAGCCAGCTCAGCACCGACCTGACCACGTTCGGCGCGTACTTCAGCGCCAACGCGCACTCCGCCCTCGGCTACGTGGCGGGGATCTTGCTCATCACCATCGAGCTGTTCGCGCTCGCGCTCATCGGGCTGGTGTGGGCGCGGGAGCGAGTGCTTTTCGACGTCCCCACGCACCAGCGCACCCTCACAACCTGGACCGTAATCGCCGTGGCAGTCGTGCTGCTTATCGGCGTGCCCTGGGGGCTGTCCATCAACGGGGTGCTGCCCGCCGAGTACGAGCCGGTGTTCTACATGCTCAACCAGGGCTTCGGCTTCCTCACCGGCCCCGGCATCATCGCGGGCCTTGCGCTGGCGACCGAACGGCTGCACAACCGCGTGCCCGTGTGGGCGCGGGCGTTCGTGGCGCTGGGGCGGCGCTCCATGTCCGGCTACATCGCGCAGTCCTTCATCTTCCTGGTGCTGGTGATCCCGGCCGGGCTGGGGCTGTGGCAGGACGCGGGGCTGACCGGCAAGCTGCTCGCCGGCACGGTGGTGTGGCTGATCACGCTCGCGCTCGCCGTGGCGCTGGACGCGGCGGGCAAGCAGGGGCCGTTCGAGTGGCTGCACCGCCGTCTGTCCTACGGGCCCGCCGGACGGATAGAACAAAACGAGGCCAGCAGGTAGAATTCCTGCTGGCCTCGCCGCACATTGTGCGCCATCAGGGAATCGAACCCCGAACCCACTGATTAAGAGTCAGTTGCTCTGCCAATTGAGCTAATGGCGCGTATTTTGTTTTTCTCTGTTGCTCTCGGCAACGAAAAGAAACTGTAGCACCCACTCTGCTCAGCGTGAAATCGGCTGGTCAGGGGCGGGAAAACGTCGTAAGGGAATGTGCGTAAACACACGTGTGAGAATAGTGGACTTTGGCGGGTGAGGGGATAGAGTATGGGGGATTCGTAATCGTCAGTGATGTGAGGGGTAAGCCGTGGTCAGTCGAGTGGTACGCGTCTGTGCGCTGGTAGCTGCAGCGGCGACGCTGACGTCGTGCACCATCGGGGACACCGGCAGGCTGGAGCCGGCCGCGCACACCTCCGACGCCTCCCTGGTGGAAAAGACCACCGAAAAGGCCTCGCCGCGCCCGCCCAAGGTCAACGTGGCAAACGGGGAGACCGGGGTCGCCCCGCTGGACCCGATTACGGTGAGCGCCGCTGCCGGTCTGTCGTCCGTCACCATGACCAACGAGGCCGGCAAGGAAGTCGAGGGCGAGTTCGACGACGACAAGTCCGAGTGGTCCGTCGCTGAACCGCTCGGGTACGGCCGCACCTACACCGTGGAAGCGCGGGACAAGGAAGGCCAGAAGGTGGTCTCCTCGTTCACCACGTTGACCCCGGACGCGACGGTGAACTCGTACATCGGCCCGCTGGACGGCGCGACCGTCGGCGTGGGGCAAGCCGTGACCATCCGCTTCGACAGCCCCGTCCAGGACACCAAGGCGATGGAGGAGCACATTGACGTGGAGACCTCCAACGACACCGAAGGCGCGTTTTTCTGGCTGGACCCGTACGAGGTGCGTTGGCGCCCCAAGGACTACTGGGAGCCCGGCACCGAAGTCAGCGTGAAGGTGGACATCTACGGCGAGAAGCTGGGCAAGGGCGTCTACGGCGGCGGGGACAACGAGACCAACTTCACCATCGGCGACAAGGTGGAGGCCGTTGTGGACAACGCCGACAAGATGATGCGCGTGTACTCGGGCGACGAGCTGGTCAAGGAGTTCCCGATCTCGCTGGGCACCGACGGCCAGTACGACACCCCGAGCGGCGTGTACGTGGTCGGCGACGAGCACGAGAAGCTGACCATGGACTCGCGCACCTTCGGCCTGGGGCTCGACGCCGGCGGCTACGTCACGCCCGTGGACTACGCAACGCAGCTGTCCTACTCCGGCATCTACCTGCACTCCGCCCCGTGGGCGCTCGGCGCGATGGGTAGCTACAACCAGTCCCACGGCTGCATCAACGCCTCCTACGAGAACGCGCAGTGGTTCCAGAATTTTGTGAAGCGCGGAGACCCGGTGGTGGTGAAAAACACCTCCGGCGGCACGCTCACGCCTTACGACGGCCTGGGGTACTGGAACCTCGACTGGGAGCAGCGTTCCGGCGGTTCAGGTGAGCCGCTGTACGAGTAGAGGAGTGCTGTTTTTGGAATGCGGCAAATATTTGCCGCATTGCTAAAACGGGATACCTACAGCCGCAAACCCCGGAGGCAACTGGGGAACAAACGACAAAGGCCTGGCCCGCGAATCCGCAGGCCAGGCCTTAAACTTTGGGGTGGCTGACGGGACTCGAACCCGCGACACCCAGGATCACAACCTGGTGCTCTACCAGCTGAACTACAGCCACCATCGCTGTTTTTGCAGCGGGATCTACCTTAGCCCCTCACCGTGTTTTCACAAAAACGGCTGGTAGGCGTCGGTTGCGCCTGCGGCCGCGTCCACGGCGGCCTCCGTGTCGGGCCCGGGGGCGGGCACGAACACGCTGCGTCGGTAGTAATCCAGCTCGCGGATGGACTCCACAATGTCCGCCAGCGCGCGGTGCGCCATGCCCTTCGCCGGCTGGTTGAAGTACGCCTTGGGGAACCAGCGGCGCGCAAGCTCCTTGACCGTGGAGACGTCGATCATGCGGTAGTGCAGTGCGGCGTCGAGGCGCGGCATCTGCGCCCGGATGAACGTGCGGTCGGTGGCGATCGAGTTGCCGGCCAGCGGTGCGGGGTGCGCAGGATCGCAATGCTTCTCGACGAGCCCGAGCACCGCATCCTCCGCTTCCGCAAGACTGACCTGGGACGCCTTGATGTCCTCGAGCAGCCCGTTGTCGGAGTGCATCTGGGTGACAAAGTCGTCCATCTCGGCGAGCTCGGCGTCGGTGGCGTGCACGACCAGGTCCACGCCCTCGTCGATAATGTTCAGCTCCGCATCCGTGACCAGGGCGGCGACCTCCACGATGACGTGCCGGGAAGGGTCCAGGCCCGTCATCTCCAGGTCCACCCAGACGATGCGGTTGTCCTTGGCAGCGATGTCCATCTATTCCTCTCCCATCTGTGCGTAGAACTTGCCCATGATCGGCGGCAGCCACCCGCGCGGGGCGTAGTTGGAGACCACGTCCATGGCCTTCGAAAGCGGGCCGGGCACGATGCGGCGGCGGTTCTTGCGCATCGCGTTGATGGTGTCGGCGGCGCAGGACTCGTAGGTGGTCCACAGGAAATACGGCACGACCTTGTCCACGATGGACTGCTCTTCCTCCGGGATGTACGCCTCGCGCACCGGGCCCGGCGCGAGCAGGGTCACGTGCACGCCGGAGTCCTTGAGCTCGTAGTGCAGCGCCTCGGTGAACTGGTTGACGCCTGCTTTGGTGAACACGTAGGTGGCGTTGTTCGGGATCGGCAGGTTGCCGGCAGCGGAGCCGACGTTGCACAGCGCACCCTCGCCGCGCGGCACCATCTGGTCCAGCACCGCCTTGGTGATGCGGAACACCGCCGTGGCGTTCAGGTTGAACTGGTTCGTCTCGTACTCCCAGTCCTGGGCCATGAACGGCCCGAAGCTGGCGATGCCCGCCGAGTTCACGCAGATCGAAACCGTGCGGTTGTTGATGTGCTGGATCAGGGCGTCCACGTCGCGGGCCTTGGACAGGTCTGCCGCGAAGATTTCGACGTCAATGCCGTGGGTGAGCGAGAGCTCGTCGCCAAGCTTTTGTAGGACTTCTTGGCGCCTTGCGACAAGGATGAGGTTGTGGCCTTCAGCGGCGAGCTGGCGCGCGATGGCCTCGCCGATGCCTTGGCTCGCGCCGGTGATCAGCGCGAACGCGCCGGGTGCTGGTGCGGGAAAACTCATGGGGACGAATCTACCCGCCCGCGATCTCACGCAGCGCCGCCGTGTGGTTTTCAAAGGCCTGCGCGCCCGTTGCGGTGAGCGTGACCCACACCGTGTCCTTCGCCCGCGACGAGCCGTACTCTCGGAAGCGCGTGACGTAGCCGTGCTCCTCCAGCCGGTCCAATTGCTTCGACAACGCCGAATCCGACAGGTCGGTTTTGTCTCGCAGTGAGCTGAAGCGCATCTCGTGCCGGGACGTTTGCTTCTCGACGGCTCCCGCCCCGTACAGCGCAGCACAAATCTTCAGCCGCGCCAGGGGGTGAATGACAGGGTCGATGGCAGGGGCGTTCATCGGTTCCTGCTTTCGTGGATCATCACGGCCGTGAACACGACAGCGACGACCACGCCGGCGATGATTCCACCGACCACGCTGCCCTCGGGTACGAACCAGGTCAGCGACATGACGATGAATGGGGCGAGAGCGGCGGCCCAGTTCGTCTGCGGGTCTTCCTGTAACGGCTGCTTCATGCTCGGGCGCACGTTGCGGTTGTTGTCCCAGATCGCGAGCGCGATGCAGGCGACGGCGATGATCAGGAACAACACCCACCAGTACTTCCAGCCGATGATCGTGCCGGCGATCGTGATACCGAAACTCGTGCCGAGGATGGCGTAGGCCCACGCCGGGGTGTGTTTGCGCTGGGTTTCGTGCTCGATCCCGTCGATCTGCTCGAGGGCGGCGCGGGCTTCTTCTTGGGAGATTTGCGTTTGCGGCGGCTTGGGCTGCGGGGCGTTGCTTTCCATGTCTGCAAGTGTGTCACTTTCCGGAGTGGAAAGCAAGAGTTTTCGGAGGGGATATATGCGCGTTTGGTGGCGTCAGTGAAAACCTGAACTCAGGGGCCGTTTGACGGGGCGGTGACACGAAAAACGGGCGGGCGAAGCCGCCTGAGTTCAGGTTTTGTGCGACGCGTTAGATTTCGTGCATCTCCTGGTCCTTGGTCTCGTGCGCGGTGAGGATGGCCACCAACGAGATTGCGGTGACGACCACCAAGTAGTAGCCCACTGCCTTCGGGCCGTACTGCGAGCTCAGCGCCGTGGCGATGAACGGGGCAATTGCAGCGCCCAGGATGGAGGAGACGTTGTAGGCGATCCCGGAGCCGGTGTAGCGCACGTTGGAGGGGAACAGCTCCGGCAGGATCGCGGACATCGGGCCGAAGATGAAGCCCATCAGGATCATGCCGATGAACAGGAAGATGCCCAGGGAGACCATGGTGAATGTCTCCGGGTTGAGCAGCCATTTGAAGCTCAGCCCGTAGACGATGATGGCCACGGACGTCAGGCCCAGCGTCGGGCGTCTTCCGTACGTGTCCGCCAGGTGCGCCGAGACCGGGATGCCCAGGATAAAGCCGAAGATGCACACCAGCTGCAGCTTCAAAAACGTCGGGTAGGCGATGCCCAGGCCCACGCCCTCCTCGGCGGAGCCGATGCCGTAGGAGAGGAACCAGGTGGTCACGATGTAGAACAGTGTGTAGCAGCCGACCATGATGAACGTGCCCTGGATAAGCGGCTTCCATGCGGTCTTGAACACCTCGGTCAGCGGGGAGGCTGCCTTCTGGTCGTTTTGCTCCACCTGCTGTAATACCGGGGTCTCCTCAACCTGCAGGCGCACCCACAGTCCGATGATGACCATCACGATGGACAGCAGGAACGGCACGCGCCAGCCCCAGGCCATGAACGCGCCCTCGAAGTCGCCGGACGTGTGGCCCAGCACCGTCACCAGGATCAGGAACAGGCCGTTGGCCAGCAGGAATCCGAATGGCGTGCCGAGTTGGGGCCACATGCCGGCCCACGCGCGGCGTCCCTTAGCAGCTGTTTCCGTGGACAGCAGGGCCGCGCCGGACCACTCGCCGCCGAGGCCCAGGCCCTGGCAGAAGCGCATCAGTGCCAGCAGCGCCGGGGCCCAAATGCCGGCCTGCGCGTAGGTGGGCAACAGGCCGATGATGAAAGTGGCGATGCCCATGGTCAGCAGCGCACCGACCAGGGTGGCCTTGCGGCCGATCTTGTCGCCGAAGTGGCCGAACAGCACCGAGCCGAGCGGGCGGGCGATGAACGCCAGGCCGAACGTGGCAAACGAGGACAGCAGCGCAACCGTGCTGGATTCCGACTTGGGGAAGAACAGGAACGGAAACACCGCCACGGCGGCGGTGGCGTACGCGTAGAAGTCGTAGAACTCGATCGTCGTGCCGATGGTGGAGGCGAGTCGGACGCGGCTGCGCTCCTCCGGGGTGGTCTCCCTAATCTGCGCGGCGGGTGCCGCCGGTTGGGGAGTGGGGTGGTGCTCGACGCTGGTAGTCATCGCCCGTCCTTTCATTCCACTGTGCGGGAACTAAATATCAGTGTGTGGACGAATGTACCATATGGTGGGACGGGGGTTTCAAAACGGTGCGGCGCTCTGGGCGGGTTTGTGCGAATCGACAATTCCGCCAATTTTCGGTTTGCAAACCCCCAGGTCAGGATTTGGCGCGGACGATTCGTACAAAAGACCGGCCGCCGCGACAAGCGCGGGGCCGGTTTCTCGCGGGACGTGCCTAGTCGCGGCCGTCCGCTTCAAAGTCGTTGTCCTCGCCGGTCTCTTGCACGGAGGTGTCGGCGTCCGGGTCGGACAGGTTCTCAATGCTGTCTTCGTTGACCTGGGAGTTCTTCGGGTCAGTCATGGTTTAGGGCCTCCTTGGGGGTAGGGGAATCTGTTCCACCGACTGTATGCGCAAACCCGCGCACCACGCCGAAACCCACCATTGCCAGGCAAAAGAACGGAGGCTTGCGCTTTCGCGCGAGCCGCGGAAGTGGAGCGACCTCAGCGGGGAAAGCTGGGCTACGATGCAACTCGAGCACACCGTCACGGAATTTGTCTCCGAATCGTAGTGAACGTAAACGTTTGAGTAAGGACTTCGTAATGTCCCAGCGAGAAAAATGGCACAGAGTCGAGGAGGGCAAGCTCATAGCAGGGGTCTGTGCTGGAGTAGCCGAAACATACGGAACCTCCGCCGACACGGTCAGGACCATTTACGTGATCGCCGTTCTCTGCGGGCTACCCATGGTTTTCGTCTACTTATTGCAGTGGGCTATCTACCCCCGATATTGAGCGCCCCCGTCGGTCGCACGCTATGCGAATCTGCGCGGTTCGTTGGTCATGCTGTCCAGTGGCAACCGTTAGCTTCCGCCGGGATGTGATCGACCCCCTCCGCTGTGCCGGCGGAGGGGGCCTTTTGGGCCTACGCGGTAAGTTTTGGTCTTAGCGCGTCGCCACGCTCAGTAAAATGCCTGCTCAAGGCGGAAATTTGCGCCCCCAGCAGGATTCGAACCCGCGACCAGCCGGGTAGAAACCGGATGCTCTAATCCACTGAGCTATGGGGGCAACACCGGCTGATTGTAGTTATGGCTCTGCGCAGCGCGAAAGTAGGGTATGCGGCATGACTGCACCCGCCCGCACTCGCACCGTCGCCCCCGCTTGGCCGCTGTATCTGGCCGCGTTCGCCATCGCGGCTGTTGTCGCCGGCGCGGTGGGGGAGGCGTTCTCTGGTGGCTCGCTCGCGGAGCTGGGCATCCCGGATCCGGGAGCGGCCACCACGGTGGGGCTGCCGGCGCTGCGGGGCGTTGCGTGGCTGCTCATGGCGCTTGCCACGGGCTCGTTTTTGCTCTCGGCTTTCCTCATCCCGCCGAAGCAGACCCAACAAGATCTCAACGGCGCCCGCCTGACGGTCGACGGCCACCTCGCCTCGCGCACCGGCGCCCACGCCAGCGCAGGCATCGCGCTGATCGGGCTCGCCATGATCCCGCTGGTGCTTTCGGACGTCTCCGGCCAGCCGCTCAAAACCGTCCTCTTCGAGGCAGCCGCGTGGTCGCAGGCGCTGGACCAGGTGGCGGACGCGCGCGTGTGGCTCATCGTCGCGGTCTTCGCGGCCGTCGTCGCGGCGTTCGGCTACGCGGCGACCAGCTGGTGGTCCCAGGTGTGGCTGTTTCTGGGCGCGATCGTGGTGGTCATGCCGATCGCGCTGACGGGCCACTCAGCCACCGGCGGTGCGCACGATTTCGGCACCAACTCGCTGATCTGGCACCTGGTGGCCATGCTGCTCTGGGTGGGCGGGCTGATGGCGCTAGTCGCACATGCTTTACGACGAGGCCCCGGCCTCACCGCCGCCACCCAGCGCTACTCCCGCATCGCGCTGTTTTCCATCCTGGCCATGGCCGTCTCCGGCGTGGTCAACGCGCTGGTGCGGGTGCGCCTGGAGGACCTGACGCAGTACAACTACGGCTGGGTGCTCATCATCAAAACCGTCGGCATCGTCGTCCTCGGCATGATTGGCTACGTGCACCGCGAGCGCACCATCCCGCAGCTGGAAGCCCAGCCCAGGGCGTTCACTCGGCTTGCCGCGGGCGAGGTGCTCATCATGGCGGCGATATCCGGTCTGGCCGTCACGCTCGGGCGCACCCCGCCCCCGCCGCCGCTGGACCCGAACCTGACCCGCATGCAGATCCAGATGGGCTACAACCTCACCGAGCCGTTGACCTGGACGAACTGGCTGACTACCTGGCGCCCGGAGCTGCTGTTCAGCGTCATTGCGATCCTGCTGGCGGCGTACTACCTCCACCTTGTCCGCCGGGTGGACGGCTGGCCGGTCGCGCGCACGCTGTGGTGGCTGGCCGGCTGCGCGATGGTCGTCGTCACGCTGAGCTCCGGCATGGGCATGCACATGCCCGCCTCCTACTCCGCGCACATGACGGTGCACATGATCCTGTCCATGGGCGTGCCGGTGTTCCTGGTGCTCGGCGCGCCGCTGACGCTGGTGCGCGAGGCGTACCCGGCCGGCGAATTCAACCCGCGGCTGTGGGCGGAAAGCTTCCAGCGCTCGAAGTTTCTGCGCGCGGTGACGTTCTCGCCGGTGTCCACCATCCAGTTTTTGGTGTTCTTCTATGCCATGTATGTGATTCAGCCGTTCTACGAGCTCATGATCTCCGAGCACGCCGGCCACGTCATCATGAACGCGGCGTTCCTCATCTCCGGCTACTTCTACTTCTGGGAGCTCATCGGCCCCGACGAGATCGAGGGCCGCCCGACTGCGAAGGTGCGCCTGTTGTGGCTGTGGGTGTCCATGCCGTTCCACCTGTTCATGGGTGTCTATCTCATGCAGCTCGGCTCCGTGATGGGCGAGGATTTCTACCGCTCGCTGGAGCTGCCGTGGAACCCGGACCTGCTCGCGGTGCAGAAGGACGGCGGCGGTATCGCGTGGGCGTCCGGTTCCTTCCCGCTGGTGATCGTCTTCGGCGAGCTGTTCATCCGTTGGTGGCGCGAGGATAAGGCGGAAACGGCCGCCTCGGACCGCCGCGCGGAGGAAACCGACGACGAGGAATGGCGCCGCTACAACGAGATGCTTTCCCAAATTCATGGCCGCTAGCTGCGGATTGTGAATTTCTCAGGTTAAGTTATCCACAATTTGGCCGACCCCTTTTTCCGGCTTGCGTTTCGTGCGACTCTGCTCGCGCAGGGGGCATTTGCTTATCGACGAGCTCCCCGCCCCCGCAACCGCACACCATCCGCACGCATGCAGAAAGGGGCCTTGAAAATGGCCAACATCGACTACACGCTGCTCGGCAACCTGATCGCCGAGCCGTACTTCAAAACCTTCAACTCCGGCAACGCCGTGCTGCGCTTTCGCGTGGCCACCTCGGACGTGAAGAAAGAAAAGAACGACAACGGCGACGACGTCTGGCGCGACTACAACCAGTTCTACGTCGACGTCGAGTGCTGGGGCCAGCTCGCGGTCAACGCGGGCGCGTCGCTGCGCAAGGGCTTTCCGGTGATTGTCATCGGCAAGCTGGTCCACGAGTACTGGGAGGGCAAGGACGACAAGGGCGAGCCGGCGCTGCGCTCCAAGACCACGCTCAAGGCGCGCCACGTCGCGTTCGATCTTGCGCGCTACCAGGTTAACTCGGTGCGCACGTCCGTCTCCGGCAACACCCTCGACGGCCACGAGATGCCCAAGGCGATGGACGCCAAGGCGCTGAACAAGAAGCTCAACGGCGAAGACGCCGAAAACGCTGAGCCCAAGAGCGGCTGGGGCAGCTTCTCGGACACGCCGGAGGTGGAGGAGCGCCGCGTCAGCGCCGAGGACGGGGTCACCCGCACCGACGCCGACACTGACACCGACACAGAGACGGCAGGGGAGGAGCTCGCAGCCACCGGCGGCGCCCCGTTCTAGTTTTTCGCAGCCTTCGCCCCGCCGCTTCAGGTGCGCCTTGGAAGCGGTGGGGCGCGCGTGTGCGTCATGTACCCTAAGTGCGGTATTTACCTCCGCACTAACAAAGGGGATTCGTAGTGGCTGAGTTCATCTACACGATGAAAAACGTCCGCCGAGCCATCGGCGAGAAGGTCATTCTGGACAACGTCACCATGGCGTTTTACCCGGGCGCCAAGATCGGCGTCGTGGGCCCGAACGGCGCCGGTAAGTCGTCGCTGCTGAAGATCATGGCCGGCATCGACCAGCCGAACAACGGCGAGGCGTTCCTCCAGCCGGGCGCGTCCGTGGGCATCCTGCTGCAGGAGCCGCCGCTGAACGAGGAAAAGACCGTGCGCGGCAACGTTGAGGAGGGCCTCGGCGAGCTGTTTGAGAAGAAGCAGCGCTTCGAGGAAATCGCCGAGGAAATGGCGACGAACTACTCCGACGAGCTCATGGAAGAAATGGGCAAGCTGCAGGAAGAGCTCGACGCGGCTGACGCGTGGGAGATCGACTCCAAGATCGAGCAGGCCATGGAGGCACTGCGCTGCCCGCCTTCCGGCGCACCGGTGACCAACCTGTCCGGTGGCGAGCGCCGTCGAGTAGCACTTGCGAAACTGCTGCTGAGCGAGCCGGACCTGCTGCTCCTCGACGAGCCGACCAACCACCTCGACGCCGAGAGCGTGCTGTGGCTGGAGAAGCACCTGCAGACCTACCCGGGCGCCGTGCTGGCCATTACCCACGACCGCTACTTCCTGGACAACGTCGCCGAGTGGATCTGCGAGGTCGACCGCGGCAAGCTCTACCCCTACGAGGGCAACTACTCCACCTACCTGGAGAAGAAGGCCGAGCGCCTCGAGGTCGCCGGCAAGAAGGACCAGAAGCTGCAGAAGCGCCTGAAGAAGGAGCTGGACTGGGTCCGCTCCTCGCCGAAGGCCCGCCAGGCCAAGAACAAGGCCCGTCTGGAGCGCTACGAGGAGATGGCGGCAGAGGCCGAGCAGTACCGAAAGCTCGACTTCGAGGAAATCCAGATCCCCACCCCGCCGCGCCTGGGCAACAAGGTCGTCGAGGTGGAGGACCTGAACAAGGGCTTCGACGGCCGCGTGCTGATCAAAGACCTGTCGTTCACCCTGCCGCGCAACGGCATCGTCGGCGTGATCGGCCCCAACGGTGTGGGTAAGTCCACCCTGTTCAAGACCATCGTTGGCCTGGAGGAGGCCGATTCCGGTTCCGTGGAGGTCGGCGACACCGTCAAGATCTCCTACGTGGACCAGAATCGCGAAAACATCGACCCGGAGCAGACCGTCTGGGAGGTCGTCTCCGACGGCCTGGACTACATCCACGTCGGCCAGAACGAGATGCCGTCGCGCGCCTACCTGTCTGCCTTCGGCTTCAAGGGCCCGGACCAGCAGAAGCCGTCCAAGGTGCTCTCCGGCGGCGAGCGCAACCGCCTGAACCTGGCGCTGACGCTGAAGCAGGGTGGCAACCTGATCCTGCTGGATGAGCCGACCAACGACCTGGACGTCGAGACGCTTGGCTCGCTGGAAAACGCGCTGCAGGCCTTCCCGGGCTGCGCCGTGGTGATCTCGCACGACCGCTGGTTCCTGGACCGCACCTGCACCCACATCCTGGCCTGGGAGGGCAACGTGGAAGAGGGCAAGTGGTTCTGGTTCGAGGGCAACTTCGGCGACTACGAGGCCAACAAGGTCGAGCGCCTCGGCGAAGAGGCCGCGAAGCCGTCGCGCGTCACCCACCGCAAGCTCACCCGCTAGGAGCAACCCATGGCTGAGATCCACGTCCACACAATCCCGGTGCGCTGGAGCGACTTCGACCGCTACGGGCACGTGACCAACTCCGCCTACATCGAGCTCGCCCAGGAGGCGCGCCTGGCGTTCGCGCAGGAGTTCTTCTACTCCCAGGGCCACGAGTTCGTGGTGTTCGTGCGCCGCCTCGAGGTGGATTACGTCCGTCCGATCCTGCCCAACACCACCGAGGTGACGGTGGAGACGCAGGTGTCCAACGTGGGCAACACGTCGTTCACCACCCGCCAGGAAATCAAGGATGCCCAGGGCAAGGTCTGCTGCGTCATCGACTGCGTGCAGGTCACGGTGGATACCACCACGACCTCGCCGCGCGAGATCACGCAGAAGGAGATCGGCATCCTGTCAAAGACGGCCGGGGCCTAAGTGGTCGAGGTACGCATCGAGCGCGGCGGGCGCGGGCTCACCGCGCTGCTTTCGCGTGCGCTCGCGCTGGACGCCCAGGCGTCCGCGCGCATTCAAAAGGTGGGCGGGGGCCAGCTCGACGTGTTCGTGACCACGCCGTTTGATGCCATTGCTTCTCGACGCACCTCCGGCACCACCACGCACCCTGGCGCCACCGTCAGCGCTCGCGCCATGCTCGACGCGTTGAAGTCCGGCGCGACCGATGTCGGCCCCGCCCGCGACGCCGCCTGGCCCGGGGCCCTGCCGCCGGCCAGCGGCTTCGTCGCCCGCGAGGAAGTCCCCATCGGCGTCGCCCGCCGCCTGGCCGACGAGGGCCGCAACCTGGCCCGCCAGTTCTCCGGCCCGGCCGGCCCGCCGCGCTCACTCCTCGACGGGGTAGTGCTCACCGCCGACGCCGACAGCGACAACCCCGTGGAGATCCCCATGCGGATGATCTTCGCCTGCACCTCGCTCGGGCTGATCCCCGGCTTCGAGGCCCCCGCCGAAATCCCGCGCCACCTGCGCGTTGCCACCTCCGGCAGCTGGGTGCGCCTTGACGCGCCGTTCGGCTCCGTCTACCGCAGCACCCGCCCCAACCTGCTGTTTTAGTACGCGCGCGGGCCCTGATTGATCATCATGTAGGCCACGCGCTGCATGTGGTTCCACATTTGGGCGCGGTAGGCGGGCGGCAGCTCGTCGTCAGTAAATTGCTCCATGGAATTGCCCATGAGCTCCAACCAGCGGTCCGCCTCCGCCTCACCGATGGCGAACGGGAGGTGGCGCTTGCGCAGCATCGGGTTGCCGCGCTTTTCCTGGAAAATGCGCGGGCCGCCCCAGTACTGCACCAAGAACCAGCGCAGTCGGTCCTGCGCGCCGTCCCAGTCCTGGTCCGGGTACATCGGGCCGATGAGGTCGTCCTCCTTGACCTGCGTGTAAAAGCCCTCGACGAGGCGGTGGAAGAACGCGTCGCCACCGACGGCGTCGTAAAGCGTCTGCTCCTGCTTAGGACCGATCTCCATTTTGCTCCTTCATCTCTACAAGCACAGAATCCATCGCGGTGAGCACCACATCCTGCTCGTGCAGCGCCGCCAGAATGCGGTGGTTCAGGTGGCGGGCCACGCCCCACTGCTCGCCCGGCATCGTGGTCACGCTCAGGCGGAACGACACGTAGGTCGGATTGAACTCGCTGGGACCCAGCATCGTCGGCGTGCCCATGACCAGATCGCGGATCTCCGGGTCCTGGCACGCGGCGACGGCAGTCTCCTCGATGACGCGCGAGACCTTGTCCGGATTCGCCATGACCGACACCGGGATCTGCAGACGCGCCGTGGAAAAACGTGCCGAGTGGTTGCCCACCTGCTCGATATCGCCGTTGCGGATGTGCCACAGGGCGCCGTCGATGTCGCGCAGCGTAGTGATGCGCAGCGACATCTCCTCCACCTCGCCGACAACGTCGCCGACCTGGATGGTGTCGCCCACGCCGAACTGGTTCTCAATGAGGATGAACATGCCGGAGAAGAAATCCTTCACCAACGACTGCGCGCCAAAACCGATGGCCACGCCGACCACACCGGCAGAGGCGATCAGCGGCGCGACGTTCACGCCCAGCTGGTCCAGCACCGCCAGCGCCGCCCACGCCCAAATCACAATCGCGGCGACGGACCGGCCCACGTTGCCCAGCGTCTTCATGCGCTGCTGGCGGCGGGCCTCCTGCGCCCGGTACTGCGGGGTGTCCTCGACGGTGGGGGCGATGAACGGGGTGCGCTCGATGCCGTGGCGGGTGGCGCGGTTGATCACCTTGCGCGCCAGCCAGCTCAGCACCAGCGCGACCACGATGATCAGCAGGATTTTCAGGGGGCGTTCCACCACGAGTTCGTGGGTGGCTGGGTCGTTCCACCAGTTGGTGACGCCGTCGACGGCCTCGTCGACCTTTTCGGCAGTTTCTGTTTGCGCTTTCATCGGGTCCCGAGTCTAGTGCATAAAAATGGCCACGGAATGAACCGCTTGGTCTACTGTTTGCAGACATGACTGGATTTGCTACCGACGCCATTCACGCCGGATACGAACCCGACAGCCTGTACGGGCCGATCAACACGCCGATCTACGCCTCCACCACGTTCGCCCAGGACGGGCTGGCGGAGCTGCGCGGCGGCTACGAGTACACCCGCGTGGGCAACCCCACCGTCACCGCACTGGAAAAGGCGGTCGCGGCGCTGGAGGGCGCCGAGTACGCCGTGGCCTACTCCTCGGGCATGGCGGCTATCGACGTCATCCTGCGCATCCTGCTCAAACCCGGCGACCACATCGTCGTGTCCAACGACGCGTACGGCGGCACCTACCGCCTGATCCAGCAAGTGTTCACGCAGTGGGGCGTGGAAAACACCGTGGTGGACATGACCAACCCGGAAGAAGTTGCTGACGCCGTGCAGGACAACACCAAGGCCATCTGGGTGGAAACGCCGACGAACCCGATGCTGGACATCGTGGACATCGAGGCGATCGCCGCCGTGAAAAAGCAGGCCGCGCTGGTGGTGGACAACACCTTTGCTTCGCCATACCTGCAAAAGCCGTTCGAGCTCGGGGCGGATGTGGTGGTGCACTCCACCACGAAGTACATCGGCGGCCACTCGGACGTCGTCGGCGGCATCGTCTGCGGCGACGACTCGCGCGTGCCCGGCTTCCACGAGCAGCTGCGCTTCTTCTTCGGCTGGGTCGGCGCGAACCCCTCGCCGTTCGACACCTACCTCACCGGCCGCGGCCTGAAGACACTGTCGGTGCGCATGGACAAGCACTGCGACAACGCGGAGGCCGTCGCAAAGTTTCTCGACGCCCAGCCGCAGGTCGCCCGCGTGTGCTACCCGGGCCTTGAAACCCACCCCGGCCACGACGTCGCGGCGAAGCAGATGACCCGCTTCGGCGGCATGGTCTCCGTGCTGTTCCAGACCACCGAGCAGGCCAAAACCTTCTGCAAGTCCACCAAGCTGTTCTGCCTGGCGGAATCCCTTGGCGGCGTGGAGAGCCTGCTCGAGCACCCCGCCACCATGACGCACGTTTCCGTCGCCGGTTCCGCGCTCGAGGTGCCGGGCGAGCTCGTGCGCATCTCGGTGGGCATCGAGGAGGAGGCCGACCTCATCGCCGACCTCGAGCAGGCGCTTACGCGCTTGTAGCGTCGACCTCGCGGTTGCGCACCGCGCGGGCGATGCGGTCCTGGCCCTCCGCGATGACGCGCTTCAACCCGGCAGGGACGTCGCCACCCAGCAGCGCATTTGCCTTGTCCACGGCCGCCGCGGTGACATCCCAGCGTGGGTACATGCCCTCGAGGGTGCGCTGCGCCATCTCGTTGGTGAGGCGATCCCACAGCGCAGGCGCGGCGCGGAAGTACTCGTCGGTCAGGCCCTCGAGCCCGTCGTAGGTGAACGTCAGGCCATCCATGAGGTAGCGGGCTTCGAGGTTGGTCAGGTCGTCTTCGACGAGCTTCTGCCAAGCCCACCGCTTATCGACGACAGCTCTCGCCCGCAGACGCGAAATCGCGCCCTCCGACGTGTTGTCCTGCTCCTTCTCCGCCGCTTCCAGTGGCAGGGCGCCGGCGGCGATGAGGTTGGTGATGGCCAGCCAGCGCACCTCCTGGTTGTCGGAGCGCTCAAGCAGCTCCTTGAAGTACGCGACGGTGTCCTCGGTGGGGGTCAGGCGCGCCAGCGCGCGGTCGAAGATGGCGGCCGGCTCCGCTCCGCGGAAGGCGGCGTTGAGCAGATCCATGCCCTCGCCCTGCCAGGCGGGGTCGACGTACTGGCGCACCGCCTGCGTTGCCTGCGCCAGCAGGCGCTCCTGCACACTCGGGTGCGTCTCTGCGGCGGCGTGGGCGGCGACCAGCTTCACAAACTCGCGGGCGGCCAGCTCGCCGTCGCGCACCGATTCCCACAGCGACGACCAAATCACAGTCCGCGCCAACGGATCCTCGATCTCGCCGATGTGCTCCAGCGCAAACTTTTGGTGCTCCGGTGTCAGGCGCATCTTGGCGTAGGTCAGATCGTCGTCGTTGACAATCGCCAGGTCGTGTTCGACGCCGGCGAGCTCCGGGAGCTCGGTGCGTTCGCCGTCGATGTCGGTCTCGATCTGCTTGACGCGGGTGACGGAGGCGTCGACAAGCTTGTAGAGCCCCACGCGCACACGGTGCGGGCGCGGATCCTCCTGCAGCACCGCAAAGCCCTCGCCGATCTCCGGGCGCAGCGTCGACGGGCCTGTGGTGCGCAGCCACTTTTCCGCCCAGCCCGACAGGTCGCGGCCCGACGCCTCCTCGAGCGCGCCCAGCAGGTCGTCGAAGGTGGCGTTGGAGTAGGCGTGGTTGTCGAAGTGGCGCCGCACCCCTGCGAAGAACTCCTCGTAGCCCACGTATGCCTGCAGCTGCTTCAGCACGGACGCACCCTTCGCGTAGGTGATGCCGTCGAAGTTCTGCTCCGCGGTCTCAATGTCCGGCGCGTCCGCCGCAATCGGGTGCGTCGATGGCAGCTGGTCCTGCTGGTACGCCCACGCCTTCTCCACGGACGCGAAAGTGGTCCACGCATCCGCGTACTCGCCGATCGCCGTCTGCGCGGTGGCCGCGGACCAGGTGGCGAACGACTCGTTGAGCCACAGGTCGTCCCACCACTGCATGGTCACCAGGTCGCCGAACCACATGTGCGCCATCTCGTGCAGGATGGTGTCGTTGCGGCGCTCCAGGCGGTACGGGGTGGGCTCGGAGGTGAACACGTACTCGTCGCGGTAGGTCACGCACCCGACGTGCTCCATCGCGCCCATGTTGTACTCCGGGCAAAACACCTGGTCGTACTTGTCGCCGAACGGGTAGGTGCGCCCGAAGTTGGCGTGGTAGAAGTCGAAGCCGCCCTTGGTCTGGCGGAAGATGCGCTCCGAATCCATGTGGGGGATCAGGGACGCGCGGGCGTACAGGCCGAGCTCGATGGTGCGGCCGTCGCCGGCGTCGTAGGTGTCGGTGACTTTTTCAAACTCGCCGGCGCAGATCGCGATGAGGTAGGTCGACAGCGGGTAGTCGATCGTGGTGGTCCAGGTGGCGGTGCCGTCGCCGTTGTCGGTGCGTTCGACCGCCTCGTTGAGGATCACGGTGTAGCGCTCCGGGGCCTTGACGCTGACGGTGTAGGTGGCCTTCAGGTCCGGCTGGTCGAAGCCGGCGAACACCTTCATCGCCATCGCCGGCTCGAACTGGGTGTACAGGTAGTCCTTGCCGTCCACCGGGTCGGTGAACTTGTGCAGGCCCTCGCCGGTGCGGTTGTACGCGTCGTGGGAGGTGACGACCAGCGTGTGGGCGCCGTCGCTAAGCGAAAGCTCCCGTCCTGTCTCCTCGCCGTCGAGGGTGGCCTCGAAGCCTGCCGCCACCAGGTCGAAGTGGGTGGTGCCCGCCTTCGAATCGAAGTGCACGGTGCTCACCGTGGTGAACTCTTCCGCCCCGGTGATGTCCACGGCGATGTCGTAGCGGACGTTGGAAATCAGTTCAGCGCGCGCCTGCGCGTCCTTGCGAGTCAGATTAGTCTTCATCTGCCGCAGCCTACACGCGCTATCGTGGGCGCCATGACGGAACAAGTGAAATTTTGGTTTGACGTATCCTGCCCGTTCGCATGGCAGACCTCCCGCTGGATCAAAGAGGTGGAGAAGGTCCGCGACATCGAGGTCGAGTGGGTGCCCATGTCGCTCGCAGTGCTTAACGACGGCCGCGACATCCCCGAAGACTACGCAGCCATGATGGAGGCGAACTGGGGCCCGGCCCGCGTGTTCGCGAAGGTCAAGGAGGAGCAGCCCGAGAAGGTCGACGAGCTGTACACCACGATGGGCACGATGATCCACGCCGGCGGCGAGGGCAGCAAGAAGGGCGACGGCGCCTACGACGAGATCATCGCGAAGGCGCTTGCCGACGTCTCGCTGCCAGAGCACTTCGCCGAAGTCGCCAACACATCCGACGTGGACGACCTGCTGCGCGGCTTCCACGCCACCGCCATGGACGCCGTCGGCGACGACGTGGGCACCCCGGTGGTCAAGCTCGGCGACAACGCGTTCTTCGGGCCCGTGATCACCCGCGTGCCGGAAGGCGAAGAGGCCGGCAAGCTGTTCGACCACGCGGTTGGGTTGGCGGAGTTCCCGTACTTCTTCGAACTCAAGCGCACCCGCACGGAGATGCCCCAGGTACGCTAAACGCCATGCGTATTTACCTTGGAGCAGACCACGCCGGATTCGAGCGCAAGAACCAGATCAAGGCCCACCTTCAGGCCCAGGGCCACGAGGTGACCGACTGCGGCGCCCACGAGTACGACGCCGCCGACGACTACCCGGCGTTTTGCATCGCCGCCGCTGAGGCCGTGGTGGCTGACCCGGGTTCGCTGGGCATCGTGCTCGGCGGCTCCGGCAACGGCGAGCAGATCGCCGCGAACAAGGTCAAGGGCGCCCGCTGTGCCCTGGCATGGTCGGAAGAGACCGCGAAGCTCGCCCGCGAGCACAACAACGCGCAGCTCATCGGAATCGGCGGCCGCATGCACACCGAGGAAGAGGCGCTCGCAATTGTCGACGCCTTCGTGTCCCAGCCGTGGAGCGAAGAGGAACGCCACCAGCGCCGCATCGACATCCTCGCCGAGTACGAGCGCACCGGCGTCGCGCCCGAGCTTCCGTAGGCCGCGTCACCAACCGGCGAAGTAGCGCTCCAGCTGCAGCGGGCCCGCCACGGGGGTCATCCCGATGTCCTCGGGGTGCGCGGTGGCCGGCTCCATTTCCAGCGCGGCGGCGCGCTTCGTGCGCACCACCGTGCCGTCGGGGCAGAGCACGTACTCCACCGCCAGAAGCGCGGCCATATCCTGCGGCGCCCAGCCCGCGCCGACGGCGATGCTCACCCGCGCGTCAACCTCCGCGGTGCCCACGCGCGGGTCGTTTGCGAACAGCGCCGGCACCTCCGCGACGCGCACGTACGCGCCGACCTTCAGCCACTCCGCGATGACGAAATCGCGCACGCCCTCGCCGTCGAGCTCCGGGACCTCCACCTGCATGTCGAAGGTGTCGAAGATGACCCCGTCCGGCCGCGCCAGCGGGTGCGTGACGCGCCGGGCCAACGCCAGCGACTCGGCGTTTTTGACGGCGGTAGCGGCGGCCGGGTCGTCGTAACGCTTGCCGAAGTCCTCCTCCGCGTGGTGCGCGACGGCCGCCGGCTCGTGCACGAAGCTCGCGCCTGCGTTCCAGGCGCGGAAGCCGAACTCCCAGTCCTCGCCGCCGTAACCGACGAGCGTGCCGTCGAAGCCGCCGACCTCGTCGAAGAACTCGCGCGAGCACGTCAGCACCGCCGAGATGATGTAGCGCCACGAGCTGTGGTCGGCGTTGCGGAGGTTGGCGGTGGCGGACCAGGCGTCGATAAGCCATTGCGGCTCTTGGTCTTCGGCGCCGGTGCGGCGCGCGCCGACGATCACCGCCCGCGCATCCCCCACGACGTGCGGCACGACCGCGGAGAGGTAGCCGGGCTCGGGCACGGTGTCGGCGTCGAGAAACGCTAGCACCTCGCCGCGCGCCGCACCCGCGCCGAGGTTGCGCGCCGCGGCCGCCCGGAAGCCCTTGTCCTCCTGGCGCACCACGCGCACGCCCTCGATCGCGGGCGGTTCGGCGGAACCGTCGTCGGCCACGATGATCTCCACTTCGCCCGCGTAGTCCTGCGCGCGCACCGCCGCGACGACCCGCTCGAGCGCTTCCCCGTCGTTGTAGTGCGGGATGACCACACTCACATCAGGCCAGCTAAACGCCATGTTTCCTCCCACTGTCGCGCGACCTCGGCCCACCCGTAGCGCGGCGGTTCGAGTTGCTCAGGCACATGCTTATCGACGGCCTCCCGCCACCCGCCGTCAGCCACCAGCGTCACGCGCCCGGGCAGCCACGCGTCGATCTCGCGGGCGTAGGCGGAGTCGCGCACCAGCACGGTGCGGCCCGCGCCGAGCCAGGTCATGAGCGAGCCGGAGGCGGAGAAGTGGCGGTGCGGGCACACCGGTACGGCGATGCGGCCCATTTCGTGGGCGAGTTGGGCGTCGGAAAGCCAGCCCGTGATCTCGGCGTCGAGGTTTTGGGCCCATTTTTCGTGGCCGTGTGAGACCGCGCCGAGGAAGCGCAGGCGGCGGTCCGGCAGTGCCTCGATGAGGTCCTCGTGGCCCTTGCCGGGGTAGAGAAAGCCCAGCACGCCGACGCTGCCCGGCTCGGGGTCGAAGGGCGAGTCGATGACGGGGATGGGCAGGCGGATCACCGTGGGCGCTGGCGCGTCTGCAGAGAAAAAGGAGGCCTCGTGCTCGGAGTTGACCACTGCGACGTCCGCCTTCTCCACCAGCCCGCGGTAGACCCCGGCGCGGCGGGCGTAGCGCTCGGCGCCTTCCTCGGGCTGGGGTATGTCGTGCAGGCTCACGGACAGCGGGCCGTCGATGCGCGCCAAAAGGCGCTCGGCCGTGTCGCCGAAAAGGTGGTCGGTGAAGGTGACGTGGACGGGGCCGGCGAGCGGGGTATCGCCGAACGTTTCCTCCCGGATGACCTCGGCGCCCGTCGCGCGGGCGAGCCCGAGGGCGTACTCGGTCACCCCGTGGCCCGCGGGGCCGACGATGAGATGTTTCATTGCACCAACCCTAGATTCGCCAGGCGCTCCGCGTGGCGCTGCAGCCCGTGGGCGACCAGCGCCGGGCGCTGACGGTAGAACTCCAGTTGCGCGGCGCGGATCTCGTCGGCGTCGATGGCCCCGCCGCCGCGCTCGCGCCACTCCTCGCGGCCTGCAACCGAAACGCCGAGGGCGTCGGCGGCCGCGGCGTCGATAGGCGCATCCAGCCCGCCGAGCATTTCGTAGTCGGGGGCGACGGGCGCGTCGGAAAGCCCGAGCGCCTCCAGCACGCGCGACGCCATGAACGCCAGCGTGGCGTTGTCGGGGTGGTTGACGGTGTGCCACACGGGGGTGGTCTCCAGGTAGTCCGAGACCACAACCGCGCCGTGGGCCTGCTCGCGCACCCGCATCTGCTCGACGCACATCGCGGCGGCGCGCCGCAACGCGTCCGGCGACGGGGCAGCGGCCGGGACATACCCCGCAGCCGCCGCCAAGGTGCGCAGGTCGTGGTACGGCACCACCGGCGGGTTCAGCGACGGATCATCCGGGTCGCGGATGATGGCCTGGTACGGCATGAGCCCGTCGAAACGCAGCACCGGCACCACCACACGCCGCGCCGACGTTTGCAGCTGCCGGGTGCCCACGGGCAGGCCGCGGTAGTTGTCGCGGATCGGCTGGGTCACCAGCACGTCGGCGCGGGCCACCAGGTCCAAAAACCACCCCATGTCCGCCGCTTCAAGCTCGTGGACTGGGGCGATGCGCTCGCCGGTGAAGCGCCCGGTGGACATTAAAAGCTTGCGGGTGGACTCCGCCTGGCAGTTCCCAACGACGACGAGCAACGGCATGCCAACACAGTATGCGAAAACCTTTATATTAGTGGGGTGCGCGTTCTGTCTATCCCCTCCGGCCACCCGTACACGCAGGCTATCCGCCCTGCTGGTGTGGAGTTCTTGCCGGACCCGGACATCGACGGCAACTGGTGGCCGCACCCCGCCTTCGAGGCCGAGTTTTGGCGCGACCCGCCCGCCGTGGACCTGGTGCACATCCACTTCGGCTTTGAGCACCGCACTCCCGCGCAGATCGCGGAGCTGTGCCGCGCGCTTCCGGTGCCGCTGGTGCTCACCGTCCACGACTTGGACAACCCGCACCTCGTCGATCAGGCCGAGCACCATGAGCGCTTGCAATTGCTTATCGACGAAGCATCCGCCCTGATCACCCTCACCGACCAAGCCGCCGACATTCTTTCCCGCGACTTCGGCGCGGGCGACGTGCGCGTGGTGCCGCACCCGCGGATTGTGGAGGAGCCGGTACGCGTGGAGCCGGGGGATCGCGCGGCGGTGTTTTTGAAGTCGGTGCGTTCTAACGTGGTGTCGGACGCGCAGTTCTACCGCGATATCGCGGCGCAGGTGCCGTTGGATGTGTATGTGCATGGGGGAGCGGAGCTTGCGTCGATAGGCACTGTGGTGCACGAGCCCATGACTGACGACGAGCTGCACGCCGCCGTCGGCCGCGCCGGGGTGTGCATTTTGCCGTACACGCGCGGGACGCACTCGGGGTGGCTGGAGATGTGCCGCGACCTGGGCGTTCCCGTGGCGGTGCCGGACTGCGGCTGCTACGAAGGGCAAGCCGACACCCCGGATGCGGTGGAGGTGTACCGCACCGGCGACGGGCGCGCAGCCGGTGAGGCTGCGGCGCGGCTGCTTGCCCACGGGCCGGTGCCGTACGCCGGCGACCGCGCGCGGCAGCTGGACGAGGTGCGCCGGGCACACGCGGAGATCTACGCGCGGGTGGTGGGTAAGTGACCGTTGCCGCGAAACCCGCGCCGCGCGCCTCGCGCACCGGCAAACTGCGCATCGCGCTGGTCGGGCCCGCGCGCTACCCGGTGCGCGAGCCGTACGCCGGCGGGCTGGAGGCGTTTTGCCACACCATGGTGGCCGCGCTGCGCGAACTCGGCCACGACGTGGACTTCTTCGCCGCCGAGGGCTCCGACGGCAACGACAAAACACTCGAGCTGCCCGGGGTGGACTGGGGCTCGCACGCCGCCGAGGCCACCGACACCACCTACCCGGAAGGCGGGCGCGAGCGCGAAAACGCCGCGTTTGTGCAATTGCGCCGCCTGCTGGTCGCCCGCGGCTACGACGTGGTGCACAACAACAGCCTCAACCCGTACATCTTCCCCTCGGCCGCGTCGCCGGAGCCGCTGCCGATGCTGACCACGCTGCACACCCCGATGGTCGAGGAGATCCAGGCCGCCATCACAGCGGCCGGCCTGCGCGCCGGGCGTTTCGCCGCCGTCAGCCGCACTACCGCGCGCGACTGGCGCCTGCCCAGTGAGCCGGTGATCATCCCCAACGGCGTCAACGTGGACCTCTGGCGCCCCGGCAGCGGCGGCGGCACCGCGGTGTGGTTCGGCCGCCTCGTGCCGGAAAAAGGCGCGCATTTGGCTATCGACGCCTGCAGCAAAGCCGGCATCCCCCTCGTGCTGGCGGGACGCAACGGCGACCACCACTACTTCCGAGACGAGATCGAGCCGCGCCTCGGGCACGACGCGCAGTGGATCGGCGAGCTCTCCCACGCCGAGCTGCGGCGCCTCGTCGCCGGATGCGGCGTCGCCGTGGTCAGCCCGCGGTGGGAGGAACCGTTCGGGCTCGTCGCGTTCGAGGCGATGGCGTGCGGCACCCCCGTTGCGGCGTTTCGTCGCGGCGGCATGGGCGAGCTGCTCCGCGACGCCCCCGCCGCGCTGGCACCTGCCGACGACGTCGACGCGCTCGCCGCCGCGATCACCCAGGCACGGGGGATTGGGAGGGACGTGGTGCGCCGTTGGGTCGTCGAGAGGCATTCGCTTACCCAAACCGCGAAGCACTACACCGACATCTTCCGCCAGGTGGCGGCGTTTGGAAAGGTAGGAAAATGATCGGAATCTACGCCCACCACCACGGCTCCGGACACCTGCACCGCTGCCGCGCCATCCAGCGCGAACTGCACGCGATGGGCCGCGAGGCGCAGATCCTGTCCACGACGGGCGGGGACGTTGCGCTTCTCGACGACGCCAGCGACGGCCCACGCGAACTGCGCAGCGGCCGCGCGATGACCGCCGGGGGGACGCTTCACTACGCGCCGTACGGGGCGCCGCAGATCGCGTCGAGGTTCGCGCAGATCGCCGACTGGGTGGCCGAGAACCAACCGGAGGCGTTCTACGTGGACGTGTCCAACGAGGTCGCCGCGTTCGTGCGACTGATGGGTATCCCGGTGGTGGTGCACGCGATGCCCGGTTACCGCGGCGACGCCCCGCACCAGCTCGCCTACGCGCAGGCCGACGCGATCGTGGCGGCGTGGCCGGACTGGGTCGAGGTGCCCGACCACCTGCGCGCGCACGCGGACCGGTTGCACGCTGTCGGCGGGATCTCGCGGCTAACTCCTCGCGAGGGGGTGGAGCGCGATCCGAACCACGTGGTGGTGATGGCGGGGCTGGGCGGCTCGACGTGGTCGCCCGCCGACTGGGAAGCGGTGCAGGCAGCCTGCCCCGAGTACCGTTTCACGTTTTTGGGCGGCGACAACCACGTCGACGACCCGACGGAGCTGCTGCAGTCCGCAGGCATCGCCGTGACCGCCGGCGGGCAGAACTCCGTGGCGGACCTGGCGGCCACCGACACCCCGGCGGTGATCCTGCCGCAGCCGCGCCCATTCACCGAGCAAAAAGCGGGCGCCAAAGCACTCGACGGCCTCGCGACGGTACGAAACGCTTTCCCCGCCCCCGACGAGTGGCCCGAACTGCTGCGCCGCCGCGACACCGACTGGGCCCGCTGGCAGACGGACGGCTCGGCGCGCCGGGCCGCCGAGGTCATCGCCGGGGTGGCGGACGACCCCGGCCAGCCGGCGACCTGCGTGATCACGCTCGCCGACGCGAACCGGCGCGACCACCTGACCCACCAGGTCAACCTCATGCCGATGGGCGTCGACCACGTCACCGTCGCGCTGGATGATGCAGATGTGCTGGCCAAGGCGGTGCCGAAGAGCCACGTCGTTGCAGGCCCGCGCAACCTCGCCGCCGCCCGCAACCTGGGCGCGAAGGTGGCCATCGAGCGCGGCGCCGAGGTGCTCGTGTTCCTGGACGCGGACTGCCTCGCCTCCGACGCGCTGGTCCCGCGCTACGTCGCGGCGCTCACGCGACGCCCCGACGCTGTCGCCGCCGGCCCGGTGACCTATATGAAGCCAGGCGAGCTGCGCGTCACCGACCCCGACCCGCACCCCGCCCGACCTAACCCGGCCGACGGCGAGCTCGTCGACGCCGACAACTACAACCTGTTCTGGTCCCTATCCTTTGCCCTGACCGCCGAGACGTGGGCCCGCATCGAGCGCGACTTCGGCGGCTTCGACCCCACCTTCGAGGGCTACGGCGGCGAAGACACCGACTTCGCCCGCGAACTCCAGCGCCACCGCATTCCGCTGGTCTGGGTCGGCGGTGCGCATGCCTACCACCAGTGGCACCCGGTGTCCTCGCCGCCGTGGGAGCACATCGAGGACATCGTCGCCAACGCCAACCGATTCCACGACAAATGGGGAACCTTCCCCATGGAAGGTTGGTTGGAGGCGTTCGAGGCCGAAGGTGCCGTCGAGAAGCAAGAAGCCCCAAAGGGCTATATCCTGCGGAACCATGAACTTCACCATCCACGAGGGAAGCACTGACTGCCCGGTGATCGTGCACGTGCCGCACGCGTCGCGCGAGATCCCGGCTGAGGTTGCCGCTGATTTCATCGCCACCGACGACCAGATTGCGCGCGAGCTCGACCGCGTCACCGACGACCACACCGACACCCTCGCCGCGGCCGCCGCCGAGCAGTCCGGCTGCGCGCCGTGGATGATCGTGAACAACCTCTCGCGCCTGGTCGCGGACCCGGGGCGGTTCTCCAACGAACGCGAATCCATGGATTCCACCGGGCGCGGCGCCATCTTCCTCAAGCTTGGCGACGGCAACCCGCTGCGGCCTTTGGACATGGACGTCGCAGACCTGAAGGCCGAGTACTACTTCCCGTACGCCGACGCCGTGTCCAAGCTGGTCTCCGGCCGCATCCAGGACTGCGGCTGCGCCGTGATCGTGGACGTGCACTCCTACAACAACCAGCCCGACGAGTACCGCATCCACCCCGGCAAACTCCTGCCGGACGTGTGCATCGGCACCCACTCCGTGCACACGCCCGCCGTGCTTGCCGACGAAGCCGCCCGCACCTTCACCGCCGCCGGGTTCTCCGTCGAACGCAACACCCCGTTCGCCGGGGCGTACGTGCCGGTGGACTACGACAAAAACACCTCCGTTTTGGCCGTGATGTTCGAGGTGCGCAAAGACCTGCTGGAAAACGACGAGTCACGTGTCCGCGTCGAAGCCGCCCTGGCCGAAGTGATCCGCAAGGCCGTGGAGATTTCGCGCACCGACATGGGCCGCCCGCTGTAGCCGTTTTTGGGCATGCCGATGGGCCCGCCCTTTTGGGGCGGGTTTTCGGTGTGTGGGGGTTAGTCGAAGAGCAGTTCCATCGCACCCGGGGTGGTCATCGGGACGCGGGTGCCGTTGGGTGCGACCCAGTGGATCCTCGCGTTCGGGTTGTCGATGTAGCCGAACGGGCCTTGCCTGTTGTCGGCGTTGACCCCGTTGTGGAACGGACACAGCTCGGCGAGGTTGTCCATGTTGGTCATTCCCCCGTAACGCCAGGCGTTGATGTGGTGGGTTTGGGTGGTCTCTGCCGAGTGTTTGCAGTCCGGAAACGCACACGCCGGGCAGAGCAGCTTCGACATGGTCTTCTGCTTGGGGTTGGCGCAGCGCTTACCGTAGTACAGGTTGACCGGGCCTTCCTGCGGGTGGAACGCGGCAACTTCGAGTATGTCGCCGAATTCGTGCTCCATGTATTCGGCCCCTGTCATGGTGGTGCCGTCGGTGCAGATCAACGTGACCTCGTCTGCGTGGCCGGATTGGATGCGGGCCCAGTCGGCGATCGGCACCAGGATGATCGGCCGGAAGTTCGCCTTCGGTACCCCCTTGCCGTCGCGCAGGATCCCGATGAGGGTGTGGGCCATTTGGGCGGCCGCCGGGTCGTCGGCGTCGATGAGTTGTCGCAGCAGGTGCTCGAGGTCGGCGAGGTCGCGCTCGTTGTAGGTGAGGATCATGGTGCGCATGCCGGCCTTCGAGCGGCTGAACTTACACGAGGGTGGGGCTGGTTTGACGGGTTGTTTGATCAGCCGTTTGATCCGCTTGGTCAGGGCCCTATAGGAGCCGCGGTGGCGCACCAAATCCAACCTTATGCGCCAGCGTTCGGCTGCTCCTTCGACGGCGAGCAACTTTTTCTCGATGTGGACGAGCTGGTCGACAGGCAGACCGTGCGCTGCCTCGAGTGCGTCGCGTTGTTTGCGGGTGAACTGGGTCGGGCCGTAATACGCGTGGTGCACCCGGGCCAGGTCGCGCACGCGCCCGGTGGACAGGCCGGCGGCCATGGCTACGTCGCGGTCGAAGTCGGCGAGCACGGAGACGCCTGCGGAAACAAAGTCGGTGAAGTTCATGGCCCAGAAGTTATGGCGGCGACGCAACACCAAACAAGACCCAAAAATAAATCTGTGGATAACCGCGTTGAAGCGTCAACAAACAATCCCAGTTGTCCACAGGAACGCACAACGCGGTGGCGCACCAGCACCACCGCGGTATACGTTGCGAAGTTTTAGCGCTTGGACACCTTGCCGGTCTTGCCCGCCACCGGCGCAACCACCGAGGCGCGCGCGAAGAACCAGCCCAACGCCGTCACACCTGCTGCGACCAGGAAGAACACCACACCGATCCAGCTGGTGGCGTCCTCACGCGAGGCGAACATCGCGTTCATGTTGCCGCGCAGGCCGGTGGTGAGCACGAGGAACACGTGCACCACCACAAACGCCACGAAGTAGATCATGGTGGGGAAGTGCACCGCGCGCGCCCACGACACCGGCACCGCCTTCCACGACGCCGGCCACATGCTGCTCATGCGGAAACCAGACACGATGGCCAGCGGCGAGGCGATGAACACGGTGACGAAGTACGACAGCTCCTGCAGCGCGTTGTAGTGCAGCCAGGGGTTTTCCGTCGGCCAGTCCAGCGACAGGTACTGCAGGCCCGCCGACACCGCGTGCGGGATGGCGTCCCAGCTGGTGGGCACGATGCGCATCCATTGGCCGGTGGTGAACAGCAGGACGAAGAAGATGGCGCCGAGGGCGACCCACGCGACGTCGAGAAGCTGGTGCAGCCAGAGCGTCACCGAGATCTTCTTACCGCCCTTTTTCGGCTGCCAGTAGGCGGCGGGGCGTTTCTCGCGGCGCACGTCGATGCCTGTTTTGATGATCAGCGCCATCAGGAACATGTTGAAGAAGTGCGCCCAGTTCAGCCAGCCGGGCAGCCCGGTGGGGGCGTTGTCCGGCAGCGGCTGGATGCCGTTGTAGCGGGCGATGAAGTCGGCGCCGGTCTCGGTGCCCACGTACCAGCGCGCGCCGAAAATGGCCGCGGCGAGCAGCAGGAGTGCGCCGATCGCCCATGGGAGCCATTGCTTTGCGACGCCCTCCGGTTTCCCCGCAGATTGCGCAACGGGCGCCGCCTGAGCAGGTTTCGGCGCCGGCTCAGGGGCCGTCTTGGCCACGGCGTCGTCGACCACTGTCGCCCCGGGCGCCGCGGTCTCGGGTTGTGGCTCTGGCGCGGGCTCGGTAACCGGTGCCGGCGCGGCGACGCGCACGGTGCCGGCGGGCGGCCACGGTTCGCCGCCCTCGACGCGGGGCAGGCCTTGGCGCAGCGGCACCTCGACCGTGTGCGAAGGCTCTGCTGGGTCGGTGGTTTCTGCAGCGGAAGCGGGTGCGGCGGCAGCATCAGCGGCAGCGGGCGCCGCAACGCGCACGGTGCCGGCTGGCGGCCACGGTTCGCCGCCGGACACGCGCGGCAGGCCGCGGCGCAGCGGTACTTCGGCGGTCTCGGTCGCGCCGGCAACGGGCGCCGCGGCACCGCCAGCAACGGGCTCAGCCGCGGCGGCCACCGCGCCTTCCACGTCGACGGTGCCGGCTGGCGGCCACGGCTCGCCGCCCGGCACACGGGGCAGTCCTCGGCGGAGTTCTACCTGCATTACTTGCGCGCCTCAATCTCGGAGATGATGTCCGGCACCAGGTCGAACAGGTCGCCGATGATGCCGAAGTCGGCGATGTCGAAGATCGGGGCGTCCTCGTCGGAGTTGATCGCCACGATGGTGTCGGCGGTCTGCATGCCCACCAGGTGCTGCACGGCGCCGGAGATGCCGACGCCGATGTAGAGCTTCGGGCTGACCATCACGCCGGTTTGGCCGATCTGCGCCTCGTAGGGCACCTGGCCTTCGTCGACGGCGGAGCGGGTAGCGCCGACGGCGGCGCCCAGCGCGTCGGCAAGTCCGCCAACGAGGTCTTCAAACATGTCCTCGTCGCCCAGGGACACGCCGCCTGCGACCACCTTGTCGGCGGTGAGCAGGTCGGGGCGGTCGGAGGCGCGCTCCACGGGGGTCACGGAGAGCACTTTTGCCTCTCGACGTCCCGTCGGCTCCACCTCCAACTCCCGCACCTCAGGCGTGGTCGCCTCGGCGCGCGTTTCCACGGCACCCTTGCGCAGGGTGATCACCGGCGCGGAGTGCGTCGCCGCAGCGGAAGCGGTGTAGACGCCGCCGAAGTTCTGGTGCTCGGTGACAATGCCCTGGTCGTCGCAGCTCACAGACACCGCGTCGGTGAGCAGCGCCTTGCCTGTGCGTGCGGCGAACCGGCCGGCGGCTTCGCGGCCGCGCACGGTGTGGGCGAACAGGACGGCGGCTGGGAAGAGTTCGTCGAAGGCGGCGGCAGCTGCGTCGATAAGCGGGGCGTCGGACACGAGCACGACAGCGGCGCCGACGGCACCCAGCTCCTCGGCATGCGCGCGGTCCGACGCCAGCACCACCGGGGTGCCGACGGCGGACGCGGCGCCGATGAGCTCGGCCGCAACGGGGCTGACCGAGCCGTCGAAGGAGCGGTCCGGGACAACAAGAATCTGGGTCATGGCTGCTCCTTAAATGAGGTTCTTGGCTTCGAGGAAGTCCACCAGGCGGGCCGCGGCGGTGGAGTTCGCGTCGATGATCTCGCCGCGCTCGCGCTCCGGGCGGCGCTCGATGCCCACCATGATGGCGCGCGGGTGCGTGAAGTCCTCCGGGTCCACGCCGAGCTCGCCGAGGGTGACGGTGCGCAGCTCCTTCTTCTTCGCGGCCATCAGCCCCTTGAAGTTGGGGTAGCGCGGGTCCGCGAACTCGTCGGCGACGGACACCACGGCCGGCAGCTGTGCTTGCAGTTCGACGGTGGCGGCGTCGGAGGCCTGGGTGGCGCGAACGGTCTCGCCCTCGAGCGTGAGCTCGGTGAGGTTAGTCAGCACCGGCCAGTCCAACAGCTCGGCCATGAAGGGGGCGATGACGCCGGTGCCGCCGTCGGAAGACTCGGCGCCCGCGATGACGAGGTCGTAGCCCTGCTTCTCGACGAGCTTCGCCAACACCTCGCCAGTCATCGTCGCATCCGCGCCGGTGAGCGCGTCGTCCGAGACGATGTAGGCCTCGCTCGCGCCCATGGCGATGCCGCGGCGCACCGAGTCCGCGGAGGATTCCGGGCCGACGCTTAAGATCTCAACCTCGACGTTTTCGCCGGCTTCGGCGATGCGCAGCGCGGCCTCGACGGCGCGTTCGCTGACCTCGTCGGCGACGACGTCGCCGGAGCGGTCCGTCAAACCCGTCTCCAGGTTCATTTCGCGGTCACTGTACGTGTCCGGCACTTCTTTCAGCAGCACAGCAATGCGCACGGCCACTCCTTGCTCTTGAGCTTTCTGGGGTTCGCGATCGCTGTGCAGTGTAACGCACGGCTAAAAGTCGAATCCCCCGAAGTCGAAGCCGCCGCCGTCGCCGAACAGTCCGCCGCCGTCCCCGAAGTCGCCGCCGGCGTCGCCCATGTCGCCCATCTCGCCCGCACCGTCCGTGCCGTCCATGCCGCCAGCGCCATCCATGCCTTCGCCGAGTCCGCCAGCCTCAAACGCCTCCGCAGACGCCACACCGGACATCCCGGCGAACATGGCGGAGTAGAACATCATGGAGCTGGCGGCCCACACGCCGGTCATCATCGCCGGCCCCCACCACGCGGTGGAGTACCAGCCGGCCGGCACCGGGCGGCCCGCAACCGCGCCGCCGGGGTAGTAGTGCGGCGTCTGCGCGGTCGCGTGCGGCGACGCCATGACCTGCGTGCCGTCCTCCTGCGTGACGGTGCGCTGCTCAGTCACGCGGCCGGCCTGGCGCTGGCCCTCCAGCTCCGGCAGCTGCGGCCCGGCGGGCAGCCCCATGATCTCGCGGGCCGCGTTGACGTAGTGCAGGCCCTCCAACGCGGACTCGCGGGCCAGCATCGCCTGCTTGACGGAACGTGCGTCGGCAAGCCCTGCGGATGCCGCGTTGAAGCGCTCGGAGGCGTCCGCCATGGCCTGCTGGGAGGCGGTGTCGTTGCCGGAGAGGTTCAGCACCTGCGAGCCCAAACGGTCGGTCCAGCGCTTGGCGTCGGCGTACGCGTCGTCGAAAGACAGCTGCTGTTGCCTCGCCACCTGGCGACGTGACTGCGGCATCTGGCGCTGCCCGCCCATGTTCGGCAACACCACCAGACCGCCAACAATCAAGAAAATGAGCAACAGGGTCAACATGGCTCCTCCTAGAAAATCGTTCGTGTTTGGTTCAACGCATGCGCCTGCGCTAAAGTTCCGCACAGCGCAGCAGTTTTGGCGCCTGGGAATGTCGTATAGTGGCTAATACCTCAGCCTTCCAAGCTGAAGACGCGGGTTCGATTCCCGTCATTCCCTCCACACAAGACACCGGTTCCGGTTGCGGGGCCGGTGTTTTTGTGCCCTTAATGCGGACAGTGATTCAAGCACCGCTACAATGACTGTCCTGAACTACACACGTTCAACGGATGTGGTTCACACCGTGCGGTTTTGCCGCAACGGGGCGTGGCGCAGCTTGGTAGCGCACCTGCTTTGGGAGCAGGGGGTCGCAGGTTCAAATCCTGTCGCCCCGACCAAGGCGGGCCCGTGATTTACGCGGGCCCGCCACATATAAACATCTGACAAACGTTGTTTCGATCTAGTACAGGAGAAATCCGTGAAGACTTCCGTCGACAAGCTCAGCGACACCCGCGTGAAGCTCAACGTCAGCGTGCCGTTCGACGAGCTGGGCAAGGAAATTGACCAGGCCTACAAGGCCATCGCCCAGCAGGTCAACATCCCGGGCTTCCGTCGTGGCAAGGCTCCGCGCCAGCTCATCGACGCTCGCTTCGGCCGCGGCCCGATCCTGGAGCAGGTCGTCAACGACATGCTGCCGACCCGCTACGAGCAGGCCCTGGCAGAAAACGAGATCAACCCGCTGGGCCAGCCGGAGATCGAGGTCACCAAGATCGAGGACAACGACGTCGTCGAGTTCACCGCCGAGGTCGATGTGCGCCCGGAGATCGAGGTGCCGGACTTCTCCAAGATTTCCGTGAAGGTCCCGGAGCTCAAGCTTGACGACGAAGCGGTCGACGCCGAGCTGGACAACCTCCGCGAGCGCTTTGGTGAGCTGAAGGACACCAAGCGCAAGCTGAAGACCGACGACTACGCCATCATCGACCTCGAGGCCACCGTCGACGGCGAGAAGCTCGACGAGGCTTCCGCCGAGGGCCTGACCTACCGCGTCGGCGCCGACGACCTGATGAAGGGCCTGGACACCGCGCTGCGCGGCATGAAGACCGACGAGGACAACGAGTTCGAGTCCGAGATCAAGTACGGCGAGCACAAGGGCGAGAAGGCGACCGTGAAGGTCCACGTCCAGCAGACCAAGGAGCGTAAGCTTCCGGAGCTTGACGACGACTTCGCGCAGATGGCGTCCGAGTTCGACACCGTCGAGGAGCTGCGCAACTCCACCCGCGAGCAGGTCGAGGAGAACGCCAAGGCCAAGCAGGCCGCGGACATCCGCGACGAGGTGCTCAAGGCTGCCCTGGCAGAGTCCACGTTCGCTCTGCCGGAGTCCGTGGTGGACGAGCAGGTGCACAACCAGCTGCACCAGCTGCTGGGCCAGATGGCGCACGACGAGAACGCGTTCGCCCAGCTGCTCGAGGCGCAGGGCACCACCCGCGAGGAGTTTGACAAGCAGTCCCGCGAGCAGGCCGAAGAGTCTGTGCGCACCCAGCTGTTCCTCGACGCTGTGGCCGAGCAGGAGCAGCCGGAGGTTTCCCAGCAGGAGCTGACCGACCACATCCTGTTCACCGCGCAGTCCTACGGCATGGACCCGAACCAGTTCGTGGCCCAGCTGCAGCAGTCCGGCCAGATTGCCAACCTGTTCTCCGACGTGCGCCGCGGCAAGGCCCTGGCCATCGCCATCTCCCGCACCCAGGTCGAGGACGAGGCCGGCAACAAGGTCGACCCGAACGAGTACTTCGGCGAGATCGAAGAGGACGAGGCTGAAGAGTCCGAGGAGAACTAAGCCGTTCTCTGAGCGGCCGGGGCATGGTGTTGCCCCGGCCGCTTTTGTTGTTCCTGCAGGATTGTTCACTCGTCCGGGCCGGTTTCGTGAACTTGTGCGCACTGGTCGGGCAAATAGTTCACTTTGCCCAGGTCGCGCGCGACCCCGATGTGGGATAGTTCATCCGCCGGTGAACTATCCCGCACAACCACCCCCACCCCGACACTTCGCGGCGGAATCTGTCAGGCGGCCCCGATAGCCCCAGGTCGCCGCAAACGGCTGCCGTGATTTGTCAGGAACTCGCCCCAAACACCGACCCGTACGCCGGTAGCGAACAGGCTCGGAGATACAGAATCACCCGAGTAGGGTAGTGGCGTTACCGGATGAACTAGCAAAGGAGCGTCTGTTATGACTTCCCCGACCCAAGGCATGAACCTGGGAGACTCCGTTTATGAGCGTCTCCTCCGGGAGCGCATTATTTTCCTGGGCCAGCAGGTGGACGACGAGATCGCCAATAAGCTGTGCGCCCAGATTCTGCTGTTGTCGGCGGAGGATCCGACGCGCGATATCAACCTCTACATCAACTCGCCGGGAGGTTCCGTCACCGCCGGTATGGCGATTTACGACACGATGAAGTACTCCCCGTGCGACATCGCCACCTACGGCATGGGCCTGGCGGCGTCGATGGGCCAGTTCCTGCTCTCGGGCGGCACGAAGGGCAAGCGTTACGCCCTGCCGCACGCGCGCATTATGATGCACCAGCCGTCCGCGGGTGTCGGCGGCACCGCGGCCGACATTGCCATCCAGGCGGAGCAGTTCGCGGAGACGAAGCGCGAGATGGCGCAGCTCATTGCGGAGCACACGGGCCAGACCTTCGAGCAGATCACGAAGGATTCGGACCGCGACCGCTGGTTCAACGCCATGCAGGCGAAGGAGTACGGCATCGTGGATCACGTCATCGAGAACGCGGCCCAGGCCGGCGAGCACTCCATCGGCGAGAACTAAGGCACACGAGGAATTAAGGAGACACCCACTATGACTTTCCAGATGCCCAACTCCCGCTACGTGCTGCCGCAGTTCCTGGAGGAAACGAGCTTCGGCACGAAGCAGATCGACCCGTACGGCAAGCTGTTCGAGGAGCGCATTGTCTTCCTGGGCACCCAGGTGGACGACACGTCGGCGAACGACATCATGGCGCAGCTTCTGGTGCTGGAGTCCCAGGACCCGGACCGCGACATCACGATGTACATCAACTCCCCGGGCGGCTCGTTCACCGCGCTGATGGCGATCTACGACACGATGCAGTACGTCCGCCCGGATGTGCAGACTGTCTGCCTGGGCCAGGCCGCGTCGGCCGCTGCGGTGATCCTCGCCGCGGGTGCGCCGGGCAAGCGTGCCGCGCTGCCGAACTCCCGTGTGCTGATCCACCAGCCGGCGACCCAGGGTACCCAGGGGCAGGTGTCTGACCTGGAGATCCAGGCCGCGGAGATCGAGCGCATGCGCCGCCTCATGGAGGACACGCTCGCGCACCACACCGGCCGCACGTCGGAGCAGGTCCGCATCGACACGGACCGCGACAAGATCCTCACCGCCACCGAGGCGGTGGAGTACGGCATCATCGACCAGGTCTTTGATTACCGCAAGCTCAACGGCTAAGAGCACATAAAAACGCGCCCGGTTCACTTCCGGGCGCGTTTTGCTTTGCGACGACCTCCGGCTACTCCGCCGTCTCCCCGGATGCCGGGTCGCAGAATGCCACGGCGTTGCGGATGGCCTCCGGTGCAGCTTCGAAGTCTTCGCGCTTCCAGCAGACGCCGCCCTCGTCGGTGGTGACGGGGTCGACGGAGACCCAGCCCTGGCCCTTGGCGGCCCAGTAGTAGTCCTGGCCGTCGGAGGTGACGGTGCGGGCCCATTCGCGGTCGCAGAACGTGCTGTACTCCTGGTTGCCGGAAGACGCGCCCTGGGTGGGCCATGCGCAGGTGGCGCCGGGGCGGTCGTCGACGATCGTTTCACGCACCGGCTCCGGCTCACGTGCTGCGTTGTCAGAGTCGGAGTTGTTGGAGCTGCGGGACTCCGAGCGCTTCGAGCTGGACTTGGTGGAGGTGCGCGTGGACGTCGACGTCTTGGTGGAGGACGACTCCGAGGACTTCTTGGTGGTGGACGACGAAGTGGTCGTCTCCTCCTCGTCGTCGGCCTTTGTGGTCGTCGGCGTCGGGGTGGCAGTGGTGCTGGTCTGCGGGAAGTCCAGCATCGGCTCCGCCAGGGGCTCTACGTCCGCGCCGGAGTCCGAGCAACCGGCTAGCAGCGACGCGGCGATGGCGGCTGCGGCGAAGGCAGAAAGTGTGCGGCTGCGATTCACGGATCGGTTCCTTTCGGGGTGCTCAGCTTTGGGGCACCGATGGGCACGATTGTTTAACGTGTACAGGCTAGCGGATTGGCCCCCAGAGAACTGTGTCGTGGCCCCTTTGTGGCGTGAAAGCTATGGTTTGACGCACCGATTACACTCGGTGGGGATTGACCGAAGACGGGAGTAGATAGGCGCATATGGCAACTACGCACGACAGCGCGAACCTGCTCAAGTGCTCTTTCTGCGGGAAGAGCCAGCAGCAGGTGCGCAAGCTCATCGCCGGTGGCGGCGTCTACATCTGCGACGAGTGCATCGAGCTGTGCAACGAGATCATCGAGGAAGAGCTCGCCGGCGCGCAGAACACCAAGGACGCGGACGACCCGGACCGTCTGCCGCGCCCGAGCGAGATCACGGCGTTTCTGGACGAGTACGTCATCGGCCAAGACACAGCGAAGCGCACGCTCGCCGTGGCGGTGTACAACCACTACAAGCGCATCAAGGCCGAGGGCTCCAATGTGTCCAGCCGTAAGCGCGACGAGGACGTGGAAATCGCCAAGTCCAACATCCTCCTGCTCGGCCCCACCGGCTCGGGCAAGACGTACCTGGCGCAGACGCTGGCGCGCATGTTGAATGTTCCGTTTGCCATCGCGGACGCCACCAGCCTCACCGAGGCCGGTTACGTCGGCGAGGACGTGGAGAACATCCTGCTGAAGCTGTTGCAGGCGGCGGATTTCGACGTCAACCGCGCGCAGCACGGCATCATCTACGTCGACGAGGTGGACAAGATCTCGCGCAAGTCCGAGAACCCGTCGATCACCCGCGACGTCTCTGGCGAGGGCGTGCAGCAGGCCCTGCTGAAGATCCTCGAGGGCACCACCGCGTCCGTGCCGCCGCAGGGCGGGCGCAAGCACCCGAACCAGGAGTTCATCCAGGTGGACACCACGAACATCCTGTTCATCGTCGCCGGCGCGTTCGCCGGGCTGGACAAGGTGGTCGCGGAGCGCGTGGGCAAGAAGGGCATCGGCTTCGGTGCGGAGATCGACTCGAAGGAGCAGCGCGACGAGGCGGATCTGCTCGCCCAGGTGCAGCCGGGCGACCTGGTCAAGTTCGGCCTGATCCCGGAGTTCATCGGCCGTCTGCCCATCCTCGCGCACGTGAACGACCTGGACCGCGATTCGATGAAGCGCGTGCTTACGGAGCCGAAGAACTCGTTGGTCAAGCAGTACCAGCGCCTGTTCGCCATGGATGGTGCGGAGCTGACTGTCACGGACGGGGCGCTCGGCGTGATCGCCGATAAGGCGGCGGAGCGCAAGACGGGTGCGCGCGGCCTGCGCGCGATCATGGAGGAGCTGCTCGTGCCGATCATGTACGAGCTGCCGGACCGCGAGAACGTCGCCGAGGTTGTCGTCGACGAGGCGGTGGCGCTCGGCGAGGGGGAGCCGAAGTACATCGAGGCCGAAGAGAAGCAGTCTGCTTAGCGACGGGCCGTCAGACGATCCAGCCCTCGTCGCCGTAGATGTCGAATAGTTCGTCCGGCTCCGCGTCCTCGGCGGGGGCGGGGGCGGCCTCGAGGTAGGACTCGTAGCCGGAATAGGAGATGTTGGAGGTCAGAAACGCCAGTACGGCGTCGATGACCATGCGGCGCATGCCGTCGATGTTGCGGCGGCTTTCTGTGTCCACGCCGAAGACGTGCTTGGCGGTGGCAGCGTTGCCCACGCGGTAAAGGCACAGCGACGAGATCAGGGTGAGCAGGTCCACCGCGGTGATGCCGGGGCGGAACGCGCCGGCATCCTGGCCGGCGAGCAGTAGACGTTCCGCATGCAGTGTCACGTCGCGCACGCCGGCGAGCACCGAGGCGTCTTCGGCTTCGATCGCCGGGTCTAAGTTTTCGCGCAGCACCAGGCGCACGGCGTCGGGGTTGTGCAAAAAGGCGTGGTAGAGCGCGTCTACGAAGCGGCGCATCCCTTCCACCGGCACGGCGTGCGAGCGGTTGAGGATGTTCTCCGGCGGGGCCAGCTGCTCGAGCGCGAGGCGCAGCGCGGCGGTGTAGAGGCCGCGCTTGTCGCCGAAGTGGTAGTGAATCATCCGCTTGGTCATGCCGGTTTTCTTGGCCAGCGATTCCACCTTCGCGCCCGAATAGCCTTTGCGGGCGAACGCGGTCAGGGCGGCGTGGACGACGGCGTCGGGGGAAGGCGCGGCGGAGGCCGCGTCGGCACCGTCGGTCACGTCCGTCCCCTTTCACTCGAAATACCCCTCAATCGTGCACCAGATGTCCGCTCCCGGTCGCATACCCGTGAAATTCTGCCCCGGCCGGGGGTAGGTTACTGTGAGACAACACACAAATGCTTAGCGCGAAGGAGTGAGACACATGACAAAGATCGTGGTCACCGGCGCGGCCGGCAACATCGCCTACTCCCTGCTGTGGCGCATCGCGGCCGGCGACGTGTTCGGCGACGAGCCGGTGGATCTGACTCTGTTAGAAATCCCGGACGCGGTGCGCGCGGCCGAGGGCACCGCGATGGAGCTTTCGGATTCCGCCCTGCCGCTGGTGAACTCCATCGAGGTCACCGACGACGCCGCCAAAGCCTTCGACGGCGCCGAGGCCGCCTTCCTGGTGGGCGCGAAGCCGCGCGGCAAGGGCGAGTCGCGCGCGGACATGCTCGCCGCCAACGGCAAGATCTTCATCGGCCAGGGCGAGGCCATCAACAACGGTGCGGCCGACAACATCCGCGTGCTGGTGGTGGGCAACCCGGCCAACACCAACGCCTACATCGCCGCCAAGGCGGCGCCCGACGTGCCCAAAGACCGCTTCAACGCGTTGATGCGCCTGGACCACAACCGGGCGCAATCGATGTTGGCGGACCGGTTGGCCGTGCCGTCGAGAAGCATTGAGCGCCTCGTGGTGTGGGGCAACCACTCCGACACGCAGTTCCCGGACGTCACTTACGCCACGGCGGACGGTAAGCCGGTGGAGGTGGACCGCGAGTGGTGCACCGGCGAGTTCATCCCGCGCGTGGCCAAGCGCGGCGCCGAGATCATCGACGTGCGCGGCAAGTCCTCGGCAGCGTCCGCGGCGTCGGCGTCCGTGGACCACATGCGCGACTGGGTCCAGGGCACTGGTGGGCGGTGGGCGACGGTGGCGTTGCCGTCGACAGGCGAATACGGCGTGGATGAGGGCCTGGTCTTCGGCTTCCCGGCCGTGAGCGACGGCGGCTGGCGGGTCGTCGAGGGGCTCGAGCTTAACGACGATCAAAGGACCCGCATCGACGCCAACATCGAGGCCCTGCGGGAGGAAGCCGCCATCGCCGACAAGCTGTTTTAGGGCGCTGGTTAAGATAGGGCGCGTGACTGAGACGAATGTGAACCGCGCGAACCAACTGCCCAAGTCGTGGGAGCCCAGCGCCCACGAACACGACCTGTACGAAGGTTGGGTAGACGCCGGTTATTTCACGGCGGACCCGGCCTCGGACAAGCCCGCGTACTCGATCGTGCTGCCGCCGCCGAACGTGACCGGCCAGCTGCACATGGGCCACGCCCTCGACCACACCTTGATGGACTCCCTGGTGCGCCGCAAGCGCATGCAGGGCTTTGAAGTGCTGTGGCTGCCGGGCATGGACCACGCCGGCATCGCCACCCAGACCAAGGTGGAAGCCAAGCTCAAGGCGGAAGAAGGCAAGGACCGCTACGACTACGGGCGCGAGGAGTTCATCGAGCGCGTGTGGGAGTGGAAGGAGCAGTACGGCGGCACGATCACCACGCAGATGCGCGCCATCGGCGACTCGGTGGACTGGTCGCGGGAGCGCTTCACGCTTGACGACGGCCTGTCCCGCGCCGTGCAGACCATCTTCAAGCAGCTCTTCGAGCGCGGCCTGGTCTACCGCGACTACCGCCTGGTTAACTGGTCGCCGGTGCTGGAAACCGCCGTCTCCGACATTGAGGTGGTGTACAAGGACGTCGAGGGCGAGTTCGTCTCCATCCGCTACGGCTCGCTCAGCGACGACGAGCCGCACCTGGTCGTGGCCACGACCCGTGTGGAGACAATGCTTGGCGACGTCGCGATCGCCGTCCACCCCGACGACGAGCGCTACGCCGACCTGATCGGCCAGGTGTTCCCGCACCCGCTGCGCGAGGACCTGCAGATTGAGGTCATCGCGGACGACTACGTGGACATGGAAATGGGCACGGGTGCCGTGAAGATCACCCCGGCGCACGACCCGAACGACTACGAGATGGGCCTGCGCCACAACCTGGACATGCCGATCATCATGGACGAGAAGGGCCGCATCGCCGATACCGGCACCCGCTTCGACGGCATGACGCGCGAGGAGGCCCGCGTGGCCGTGCGCGAGGCGCTGGCGGAGCAGGGCCGCATTGTCAAGGAGGTGCGCCCGTACGTGCACTCGGTGGGCCACTCGGAGCGCTCCGGCGAGCCGATCGAGCCGCGTTTGAGCTTGCAGTGGTTTGTCAAGGTCGACGAGCTGGCGAAGATGTCCGGCGACGCGGTGCGCGAAGGCGACACCAAGATCCACCCGGAGAGCATGGAGAAGCGCTACTTCGACTGGGTGGACAACATGCACGACTGGACGATCTCGCGCCAGCTGTGGTGGGGCCACCGCATCCCGATCTGGTACGGCCCGGAGGACGAGAACGGCGAGCGCGACGTGGTCTGCGTCGGCCCGGACGAGGAGCCGCCGGCAGGCTACGAGCAGGACCCGGACGTGCTGGACACCTGGTTCTCGTCCGCCCTGTGGCCGTTTTCCACCATGGGCTGGCCGGAGAAGACCCCGGAGCTGGAGAAGTTCTTCCCCACCACGGTGCTGGTCACCGCCTACGACATCCTGTTTTTCTGGGTGGCGCGCATGATGATGTTCGGCACCTTCGCAGGCCAGGAAACCCCTGAAATCCTGGGGGAGGGCGCAGACGGCCGCCCGCAGATCCCGTTCGAGCACCTCTACCTGCACGGCCTGGTGCGCGACGAAAAAGGCCGCAAGATGTCCAAGTCCCTGGGCAACGGCATCGACCCGATGGACTGGGTGGAGCAGTACGGCGCGGACGCGCTGCGCTTCGCCCTGGCCCGCGGCGCGAACCCGGGCGTGGACCTGCCGATCGGCGACGACCACGCCACCGCCGCCCGCAACTTCGCCACCAAGCTGTTCAACGCCACCAAGTTCGCGCTGATGAACGGCGCGCACGTGGACGCGCTGCCGGCGCGCGAGGCGCTCACGGACGCGGACCGCTGGATCCTGGACCGCGCCGAGGAAGTCCGCGCCAAGGTGGACGCCTACCTGGACGACTACCAGTTTGCCAAGGCCAACGAGCTGCTCTACCACTTCGCGTGGGACGAGCTGTGCGACTGGTACCTGGAGATTGCCAAGACCCAGATCCCCCGCGTTGACGCTGGCGCGTCAACGCGAGAGGAAACCCGAGGCGAGAATACGAAAATCGTGCTCGGCCGCGTCCTCGACGTCGTGCTGCGCCTGCTGCACCCGACCATGCCGTTCATCACCGAGGTGCTGTGGAAGGCGCTCACCGGCGAGGCAACCGTCACCATCGCGCCGTGGCCGACCGCGGACGACACCAACGGCGGCGCCGAGACCGACACCAAGGCGCGCACCCGTGTCGAAGACGCCATCAAGCTCATCACCGAGCTGCGCCGCTTCCGCTCCGACCAGGGCGTCAAGCCCTCGCAGAAGGTGCCTGCGCGCGTGGACTTCGCGTCCGCGGACCTGGCGGAGCTCGAAGACGTGGTCCGCCAGATTGCCAGGGTTGAGGAGCCGGGGGAGGACTTTAGCGCGTCGGCAAGCATTGAAATGCGCCTGAGCCAAGCCAACCTCGACGTGGCGCTGGACACCTCCGGCACCGTCGACGTCGCCGCCGAGCGCAAGCGCCTGGAAAAGGAGCTCGCCGCGGCGCAGAAGGAGCTGGACACCACAGGCGGCAAGCTCGCCAACGAGCAGTTCCTGGCCAACGCGCCGGAGCCCGTGGTGGAAAAGATCAAGGTGCGCCAGCAGGTCGCGCAGGAAGAGTTCGAGCGCGTCACCGCACGCCTGGAACAGCTGCCGGAGGCCTAAGTGGCAGACAACGATTTCGAGCTGCCCGAACTTCCGGAACAGTACGACATCCAGCAGACCGACGCCGGCCTGACGCTCAACCTCGGCGCGCCGGGGGAGGGCAACGACACCGAAGCGCTCGCCCCGCGCGGCGTGAGCGAGGAGGACCTGGTCGCGCTCGCGCAGGTGGAGCAGGAGCTCACCGCCCGCTGGCCGGAGACGGACATCGACCCGTCGCTCGAGCGCATCGAGCTGCTCATGGATTTCCTCGGCGAGCCGCAGAAGTCCTTCAAGGTCATCCACGTCGCCGGCACCAACGGCAAAACGTCCACGGTGCGGATGGTGGAGTCGCTGCTGCGCTCCTTTGGAAACCGCGTGGGCCGCACGACCAGCCCGCACCTGCAGTCCGTCACCGAGCGCATCGGCATCGACGGTGAGCCGATCCACCCGGCGGATTTCGTGCGCATCTACCGCGAGATCGAGCCGTACATCCAGATGGTGGACGAGCGCACCGGGGTGCCCATGAGCTACTTCGAGGTCATGGTGGGCCTCGCGTTCGCGGCCTTTGCGGATGCGCCTGTCGACGTCGCCGTGGTCGAAGTCGGCATGGGCGGCACCTGGGACGCCACCAACGTGATCGACGCGGACGTGGACGTGATCATGCCCGTCGGACTGGACCACACCGACTACCTGGGCGAGACCATCGCCGAGGTCGCCGGCGAGAAGGCCGGGATTATCCGCAGCGCGGACGCCGTGGCCGTGATCGGCCAGCAGGACCCGGACGCGATGCGCGTGATCCTGGAGCGCACCGTGGAGATCGGCGCGCCGGTGGCCCGCTTCGCCCAGGAGTTCGGCGTGGCCGCCTCCGAGGTGGCAGTGGGCGGGCAGACGCTGACGCTGAAAGGCCTGTCCGGCGAGTACGCGGACGTGTTCATCCCGCTGTCCGGACCGCACCAGGCGCACAACGCTTCGGTGGCGCTGGCGGCGGTGGAGGCGTTCCTCGGCGCATCGTCGGAGCGCACGCTCGACGCGGACACGGTGCGCGAAGGCTTCGCCGCCACCACCTCCCCGGGGCGGCTGGAGCGCGTGCGCGCCACCCCGACCACGTTCATCGACGCCACCCACAACCCGCACGGCGCCCAGGCGCTCGCGGCGGCGCTGGAGCGCGACTTCGACTTCACGCGCCTGATCGGAGTGCTGGGCATCCTGGGCGACAAGGACGCCCGGGGCATCATGGAGGCGCTCGAGCCGGTGCTCACCGAGGTCGTGATCACGCAGAACAGCTCCCCGCGCGCCACAGACGCCTACGAGCTGGCGGAAACCGCCCGCGAGGTCTTCGGCGACGAGCGCGTGCACGTCGAGGAGCACCTGCCGTCCGCCTACGAGCTCGCCGTTGAGCTGGCCGAAGAGGCGCTCGCCGAGGTGGGCGTGCAGTCCGGCTCCGGCGTGATCATCACCGGCTCGGTGGTCACCGCCGGCGAGGCCCGCGCCATGTTTGGAAAGGACCCGCAATGACACGCAAGAACCAGCAGATGGGCCCGCTCGGCCCCGGCAAGGCGCCGGTCAAGGACCCGATGTCGGGGCTGACCGGTGTGCTCGCCGGCACGCTGATCATGGAGGCCATCACGGTCCTGCTCATCCTCACCGTCATCCTGAAAGTCGACGGCGGCGAGCACTGGACCACCTTCAACTGGGTCTACATCACCGTGATCGGCCTGGCGCATGTGGTCATGGCGTTCTTCCAAAAGAAGCCGGCCGCGCTGTGGATCGACCTAGCGCTGCAGATCCCGCTGATCTTCGGCTTCTTCATCCACTGGTCCGTCACGGCTGTGGGCATCATCTTCGGCATCGTCTGGTACTTCGTCATCCGCATGCGCTCCGAGATCGTCCAGCGCATGCGCGGCGGCTACCTCACCACCCAGCACTTGGGCACGTAGAGGGGCACTTAGAGGACCTTGCGCAGAATCTTGCCGGCGGCGTTGCGGGGGATCGCCTCCACAAACGCCACGGCGCGAACCTTTTTGTAGGCGGTCACGCGCGCCGCCACCCACTCCATCACCTCGGTTTCGCTCAAGAGCCCTTGCTTTACGACGAAAGCCTTCGGCACGCCGCCGCGCTCGGCCACAGCCACATCATCGATCTGCGGGTGCGTGAGCATGAGTGCCTCGAGCTCGGCCGGGGCGATCTGGAACCCGTGGTACTTGAACACGTCTTTCGCGCGGTCCACGACCGTGACGGTCGAGTCCGGGTTCACGCGCGCGATGTCGCCGGTGCGCAGCCAGCCGTCCACGATGGCGTTGCTGGTGGCCTCCGGGTTGTCCAGATAGCCGCGCATGACCTGGGGGCCGCGGACCTGCAGCTCGCCGTTTGCACCGTCGGGAAGCTCCGCGCCGGTGTCGAGGTCCACCACGCGGAACTGCGTGTTGGGGATGGCGAACCCGATGGTGCCCGGGTTGGACTTCCCGGCGATGCCGACGTGGGTCACCGGCGAGGACTCGGTGGTGCCGTAGCCCTGCAGCATGACAATGCCTAGGCGGTCCTCCACGCGGCGCGCCAGCGCCTCGTCCAAGGGGGCGGCGCCGCAGACCATGTGGGCGCAGGCGGCGAAATCGGCCGGGTCGACGGCAGGCGAGTTCGCCAGCGCCAGCGCGATCGGCGGGGCGATGAAGCTCAGCTCGATGGCGTGCTCGCGGTGGGCACGGGCGAACTCGGCGAGGTCGAAGCGCGCCGCAGTGAACACGTGCCGGCCCGCGGCTAGCGAGGACAACAGCAGCGTGTTCAGCCCGTAAATGTGGGAAAACGGCAGGGGAGCGGCCACGCGGGTGCCCTCGCCGATGCCGCTGGCGGCCAGCGCCGCGTTGAACTGCACGGCATTGGCGGTAATGGAGCGGTGCGTCAGCTCCACGCCCTTGGGTAGGCCGGTGGTGCCGGAGGAAAACGGGACGGCGGCAACCGTGTCCGGGTCCGCCGGAGCAAAGTCGTCGGCGGGGCCGGGGGCGAGATCGCTCGGCTCGACACGGTGGGTGGTACCGGCGAGAGCAGACAACCGGGACGCTTCGGCGTCGATAAGCGAATGCCCCACAAGGCACGCCGCCGCACCCGTGCGCGCGACGGCGAGCAGGGCGACCGCGAAGTCTATGGAGTTGGGAAAGCGCAGCTCAACCACGCTGCCCGGGCCCACGCCACGGCTGCGCAGGCGGGTGGCGGCGGCGTCCGCGAGCGCGCCAAGCTCGGCGTAGGTGACGGTGCGTCCGGTGTCGTACTCCGTGATGGCGGGCAGGCCGCTGTGCGGGACCAGGCGGTCGAGCGCAACATCTGGCAGCGCGACATCCGGCAGGGGAGAGCTGTGCACCATGGGCAACAAGGCTACGGTATGGCCCATGCGCATCGTGAGTTTTGCCCTGGCCGCCGTGTTCTCCACCGTCGCGGTGGTGGCCGTCTACACCACCCTCCCCGGGTGGGTGGGCACCGTGGCGATCGTCGTCGCCGGGCTGTTTCTGGTGCTCGGGTTCTACGAGCAATACAAACGCCGCGAGGTTGTCGCACCCGAGCTTGACGACGAACAACGCGCCACCGTCAACCGCATGAAGGCGGAGGGCAACTTCCACCTGGCGGTGCAGCAGGTGCAGCTGTGGTTCCGCAACACCACGCCGGAAGACGCGGCGCGCATCGTACGCGAAGCTTAGGTAAGATTTTGGGCTATGACTGAACGCACTCTGATCCTGATCAAGCCCGACGGTGTTGCAAACGGCCACGTCGGCGACATCATTGCCCGCATCGAGCGCAAGGGCCTGAAGCTGGTGGAGCTGGACCTGCGCACCGCAGACCGCGAGACCGCTGAGAAGCACTACGCCGAGCACAAGGACAAGCCGTTCTTCGGCGAGCTGGTGGACTTCATCACCTCCGCTCCGCTGGTTGCCGGCATCGTCGAGGGCGAGCGCGCCATCGAGGCGTGGCGCCAGCTGGCCGGCGGCACCGACCCGGTTTCCAAGGCCACCCCGGGCACCATCCGCGGCGACTTCGCGCTGTCCGTGGCGGAGAACGTTGTCCACGGCTCCGACTCGCCGGAGTCCGCTGAGCGCGAGATCGGCATTTGGTTCCCGAACCTCTAAACGATTGTCCGCAGCACCGCAGCCGCCCGGCTGCGGTGCTTTTTCACGTCTAGGGCGGGGGAATTTCAGTCGCGTCGGACCGATTGTTGTATAAATAGAGTCGCATGTAATCCGCATAGTGAGAAAGGTGGACGGTGGTGGCATCTCGCAGCGAACAGGCACGGGCGGTGGAGAAGCGCTCTGCGATCCTGGATGCGGCGATCGACCTGTTGCTTACGGAGGGGCTCAAGGGGCTCACGCACCGGCAAGTCGCGGCGGCGGCAGCGGTGCCGGTGGGATCCATCGGGTACTACTACTCCACGCGCGACAAGCTTGTGGCCACCTGCTTCGAGCAACTTTTGCAGGGTCGCCGTGACGCCTTTGAGCGCGCGAACGCCGAGGGGGTAGAACTTTCGGATCCGGTGCAGCTCGCGGAGGCTGTCGTCGACGTTGTCGCCTGCGGGCAGCCGCAGCGTGCGCGTGCGGTGGTCACCGCGTTCATCGAAGCGCAGCGCGACCCCAACGAGGTCGGCGAGTACGTTGCCCAGTCCCTCGACGAGCTCAAAGGCCTCATCGCCGAACTGCTGCAGTGCGCCGGCGTGGCTCTCAACGCCGCGCGGGTCCTGCAGGTCGCGGTGGGCGCCGCGCTGACCGAGAACACCGAGAACGCTCCCGTGGTCGCGGTGGTGGACCTTCTGCGACTTGCCGAGAGGTAATCCCTGCCCCGCACCCCAGCCCACGCTGTGCCACAATGGTGAGCGCAAGCGTCGCCCCCGCGACGCTAGGAAACTTTCACATGTACCGCACCGTGGGATTCGCCGTGCGGCCGCTTCGGCCCCGATGTGCCAGCGCCCGGCCCATCCCAGCGGGTTGCGGCTGAGCAAAATTGGAGAGTGACGCACATTGGCTGGTCACAAAAATATTTACGCCGAGTTCGACCGCTCCCAGCTGGCGGAGAAAACCCGCGTGTTCGCCCTGGCGAAGGCCCTCGGCGTGCCGTCGAAAGAGCTTGTGGTGGCGCTGTCGGAGCTCGGCGTGGTCAAGGTTGCGCAGTCTACGCTGACGCGCGCTGAAAGCGAGCAGCTTCTCGACGCCCTCGCGAACACCGCCGCCACCGACACCACCGACGACGAGACCGCCGACGACGCCGCGGACGAGAAGATCCGCCAGCGCGTGCGCAAGGACGTGGAAAACGAGATCCACCAGATCGAGGAAAAGGTCGAGGCGGACCTGCGCGAGGGCCCGCTCACCGACGTCGAGCCGGAGATCACCCCGGTGCCGGAGGAGACCACCAACCGCGCGCCCGTCTTCAAAGCCCCGGAGCGCAAACGCCGCCGCGCCACCCGCCAGGCCGCCCCGAGCGAGGAGAAGGAGCCTAAGCCTGACGACGAGACTTCGCCGGAGGACGTCGATAAGCAAGAGCCTGAGGTGATCGAAGAGCCGAAGGCGATCAAGGGCTCTTCCCGCTTGGAGGCGCAGCGCCGCCGCCGCAGCGAGAAGCGCGAAGAGCAGCGCAAACGCTCCCGCATTGTCAGCCAGGCCGAGTTTTTGGCGCGCCGCGAGTCCGTGGAGCGCCACATGGTGGTGCGCGAGCGCGACCGCCACGATGGCCACGGCAAGATCACCCAGGTCGGTGTGCTCGAAGACGGGCTGCTGGTCGAGCACTTCGTCACTGCCGAGAGCCAGTCCTCGATGATCGGCAACATCTACCTGGGGCGTGTGCAGAACGTGCTGTCCAGCATGGAGGCCGCGTTCATCGACATCGGGCAGGGCCGCAACGGCGTGCTCTACGCCTCCGAGGTGGACTGGAAGGCCGCCGGGCTGGGCGGGCGCTCGCGCCGCATCGAGCAGGCGCTGAAGTCCGGCGACCAGGTGCTGGTGCAGGTGACCAAGGACCCGGTCGGCCACAAGGGTGCGCGCCTGACCACGCAGATCTCGCTGGCCGGCCGCTACCTGGTGTACGTGCCGGGCGGCCGCAGCGCGGGCATTTCCCGCAAGCTGCCGGCGCCGGAGCGCAAACGTCTGAAGGAGATCCTGAACAACGTCGTGCCCGGCAAGGGCGGGGCGATCATCCGCACCGCCGCCGAGAACGTGCCGGAAGAGGCCATCGCGGCGGATGTGAACCGCCTGCACAACCAGTGGACCGCCATCCAGGACCAGGCGGAGAAGGAAAAGTCGTCGAAGGGCGCGAAGCCGGTCACCCTCTACGAGGAGCCGAACATCCTGGTCAAGGTTGTGCGCGACCTGTTCAACGAGGACTTCACCTCGCTCATCGTGGACGGCCGCAAGCCGTGGAACACCGTCCACGCCTACGTGCAGTCCGTCGCCCCGGACCTTTTGGACCGCCTGGAGAAGTTCGACCGCTCCGCACACGACGGCAAGGACGCCTTCGAGGTCCACCGCATCGACGAGCAGCTGCAAAAGGCGCTGTCGCGCACCGTGTGGCTGCCGTCCGGCGGCACCCTGGTCATCGACCGCACCGAGGCCATGACCGTCATCGACGTCAACACCGGCAAGTTCACCGGCTCCGGCGGCTCGCTGGAGGAGACGGTGACCTCCAACAACCTGGAGGCCGCCGAGGAGATTGTGCGCCAGATCCGCCTGCGCGACATCGGCGGGATGATCATCATCGACTTCATCGACATGATCCTGCCCGAGAACCAGGAACTCGTGCTGCGCCGCTTGAACGAGGCGCTCGGCCGCGACCGCACCCGCCACCAGGTCTCCGAGGTCACCTCCCTGGGCCTGGTGCAGATGACCCGCAAGCGCCTGGGCAACGGTCTGCTCGAGACTTTCTCCACCGAGTGCGAGTGCTGCGGCGGCCGCGGCATCATCGTCACCGACGACCCCGTCGAGCACGACCCGTACTCCGAGCGCGGCCGCGAGGATCGCTCCAAGCGCCGCTCGCGTAACGACGAGCACCGCTCCTCCCGCGGACGCAACAAGCCCGCCGACAGCGAGCGCGATTCAGGGCACGATTCTGGGCGCGATTCAGGGCGCAGCGAGCAACCCTCGCGCGGTTCGCGCCGCTCCAAGCGCAAGCACCTCAACGAAGACGAGATGGACAACCTGCTCAACTCGATATTCAGCGACGACAGCAATAGCACTGACACTGCTGACGCTGCTGACGCCGCCGAGGCCGACGTTGGCGAGGCTGCCAACAACGACAGCTCGGAGGGCCGCCGCCGTTCCTCGCGCCGCCGCGGCCGCCGCGGAGGCAACCGCGGGCGCGGACCCCAGACGGACCGGACGGACCGGACGGACCAGTCGGACGCGCAGGAGAAGCAGGCGAGCGACAAGGGCGCCCCGGAGCAGAGCTTCGAGGAAGCGGTCGAGGAGTTCGACAACTCGCCGCGCCGCAAGCGCCGCACCCGCGGCAACTCCCGCTCCGATGTGCGCCCGCGCCGCGAGGACTACCCGGACGCCGACCAGCAGACCACCGCAGCCGACTCGAAGAAGGCTGACCCGGCGGAGAAGGAGAAGCCGGCGGCGGGCCGCCGGGGCCGCCGCCGCGCCGTGCGCAAGTCCAACGCCACGTCCGCCGCGGCAGCCAACGCCCGCGCGGCCGAGAAGGAAAGGACGAAGAAGGACAAGGGAGAGGCGGAGCCCCGTCGAGAAGCAAAGGCTCCCCGGCGCCGCGGACGCAGGCGCGCCACGCGGCGCAGCAGCTAACGCGGTTTGGTAAAGCGCATGGTGCCGGTGTAGTCTTGCCGAGTCGCTGTTTCGGGGCGTGCCGCCTCGTTGCCTACGCATGCGGGCACGGCAGGCCACGATAGGCCCCGAAGCGCTCAAACTGTTCCATTTCCGCCCCCGAGCATGCAGGGGGCGGGCGAGTAGAGATAAGGGGTAACCCTCTATGTACGCGATCGTCAAGACCGGCGGCAAGCAGTACAAGGTTGCCGAGGGCGACCTCGTCAAGGTCGAGAAGCTTGAGGGTGAAGCAGGCGACAAGGTCGAACTCACCCCGATCCTTCTCGTAGATGGCGCAGACGTCACCTCCGGCGCAGACGCACTGTCCAAGGTCAACGTGACCGCAGAGATCGTCGAGCACGGCCGTGGCAAGAAGGTCGACATTCTGAAGTACAAGAACAAGACCGGCTACAAGGTCCGCCAGGGCCACCGCCAGCCGCAGACCACCGTCAAGATCACCGGCATTAAGTAACCACTAGGAGAATTTGAACAATGGCAACCAAGAAGGGTGCATCCAGCTCCTCGAACGGTCGTGACTCTGAGTCCAAGCGCCTCGGTGTGAAGCGCTTCGGTGGCCAGCAGGTCAAGGCCGGCGAGATCCTCGTCCGTCAGCGCGGCACCAAGTTCCACCCGGGCGACAACGTCGGCCGCGGCGGCGACGACACGCTGTTCGCACTGACCGCAGGCTCCGTCCAGTTCGGCATCAAGCGTAAGCGCCGCATCGTCAACATCGTCCCGGCCGACGGCCAGGGCGTCGCTTCCGAGGTCCTCGAGCAGGCCGAGGCAGCAGGCGTTGTCGACGAAGGCACCGCCGAAGAGGCGACCGCCACCGCGTAACCGCGAAGCCTAGGCGCCGCCGGTCCATTCGGGCCGACGGCGCTTTTTGCATATCATCGTCCGTGTCCTAGAGAAAGGCGGCAACCCCCATGGCCCAATTCGTTGATCGCGCAACCCTGCACCTGCAAGCAGGCGACGGCGGCCACGGCTGCACGTCCGTCCACCGCGAAAAGTTCAAGCCGCTCGGTGGGCCCGACGGCGGCAACGGCGGCCACGGCGGCGACATCGTCCTCGAGGTGTCCACTCAGGTGCACACGCTGCTGGACTTCCAGTACCGCCCGCACATCAAGGCGCAGCGCGGCGCGAACGGCGCGGGCGACTGGCGCAACGGCGCCCGCGGCGAGGACCTCGTGCTGGAGGTGCCGGTGGGCACGGTGGTGCGCAGCGAGGACGGAGAGGTGCTCGCGGACCTGACCGTGCCGGGCACCCGCTTCATCGCGGCGGAAGGCGGCTTCGGCGGCCTGGGCAACGCCGCCTTGGCGACGGCGAAGCGCAAAGCCCCGGGCTTCTCCCTGAAGGGCGAGCCGGGGGAGGCGCACGACCTGATCCTGGAGCTGAAGTCGATGGCGGATGTGGGCCTGGTCGGGTTCCCGTCGGCAGGCAAATCCTCGCTCATCTCTGTGGTGTCCGCGGCGAAGCCGAAGATCGCGGACTACCCGTTCACCACCCTTGCGCCGAACCTGGGCGTGGTCAACGTCGGCCACGACACGTTCACCATCGCCGACGTGCCGGGCCTGATCCCGGGCGCGAGCGAAGGCAAGGGCCTGGGTCTGGACTTCCTGCGCCACATTGAGCGCACCGCGGTGCTCGCGCACATCGTGGACGTGGCCACGATGGAGCCGGGCCGCGACCCGATCTCCGACATTGAGGCCCTCGAGCACGAGCTGGACACCTACGCCGACGCCCTGGACATGGATTCCGGCCTGGGCGACCTGCGCGAGCGCCCGCGCCTGGTGGTGCTGAACAAGATGGACATCCCGGAGGCGAAGGAACTCGCCGAGTTCCTGCGCGCGGACATCGAGGAGAAGTTCGGCTGGCCGGTGTACATGATCTCCACCGCCACCCGCGAGGGGTTGGACGAGCTGAAGTGGGCGTTGTGGGACATCGTCAAGCGCACCCGCAAGAAGCGTCGCACTTTGCCTGTCGACGAGCCACAGGTCATCCGCCCCAAAGCCCTCAGCCGACGTGGCGAGGACGGCGGCGTGGAGGTTGTGCGCGACCCCATGTACCCGGAGGGCTGGCTGGTCACCGGCGAGAAGGTGGAGCGCTGGGTGCGCCAGACGGACTTCGAAAACGACGAGGCCGTCGGCTACCTGTCGGACCGCCTGAACAAGGCAGGCGTGGAAGAAATGCTCCGCAAGGCCGGCGCCCACGAGGGCGACACGGTGACCATCGGCGAGATCTCGTTCGACTGGGAGCCGACCATCGGCGGCGACCCGACCTTGGCCGGCCGCGGCCAGGACGCGCGCCTGGGCGGCACGGACCGCACGTCCGCGGCGGAGCGCAAGCGTGCTTCGCAGGCCCGCCGCGGCCTGATCGACGAGTACGACTACGGCACCGGGGAAGAGGCCGACCGCGAGCGTTGGCAGGGCTAGGGCCTGAGCGGGTTAGCCACAGGCGTAGACTTCACACGCATGACTACGCTTCGCACCCAGATCGCCGCCGCCCGCCGCATTGTGGTCAAGCTGGGCACAAGTTCCCTGGTCAACGCCTCAGGCGAGCTGGATCCGGCGAAGATCGACCGCATCGTGGACGCGATCGAACACCGCATCGCGCGCGGTTCCGAAGTGGTTGTGGTGTCCTCGGGCGCGATCGCGGCGGGCATGGGGCCGCTGGGGCTGAAGGCGCGCCCGCGCGATCTGGCCACGAAGCAGGCGGCCGCGTCGGTGGGGCAGATCCACCTCGCGCAGGTGTGGGGTGCCTCGTTTGCGCGCTACGGCCGCACGATCGGTCAGGTGCTGCTCACGCAAAGCGACGCCGGGTCCCGCGAGCGCGCCCGCAACGCGCAGCGCACCATCGACCGGCTGCGGCAGATGGGCGCGGTGCCGATTGTCAACGAGAACGACACCGTGGCCACCTCCGAGATGCGCTTCGGCGACAACGACCGCCTCTCCGCCATCGTGGCCACCCTCGTCTCGGCGGACGCGCTGGTGCTGCTGTCGGATGTGGACGGCCTCTACGACAAAAACCCGTCCGATCCAGGGGCGAAGCTTCTCGACGAAGTCCGCTCCGGCAACGACCTCACCAGCGTCGAAGCCGGCGACGGGGGTGTGTTCGGCACCGGCGGCATGGCGGCGAAGGTCTCGGCGGCGCGCCTGGCCACCCGCGGCGGCGTGCCGGTGCTGCTCACGTCCACCGAGAAAATCGAGGACGCGCTCGGGGACGCGTCGGTGGGCACCGTGTTCCACACCCGCCCGGAGAGCAAGCTCAACGCCTGGAAGTTCTGGGCGCTCTACGCGGCGGACGCGGAGGGCGTGCTGCGCCTGGACGAGGGCGCCGTCGAGGCGGTGACCCGCGGCGGCACCAGCCTGCTCGCAGTGGGGATCACCGGTATCGAGGGTGAGTTCCACGCCGGCGACATCGTGGAGATCTTGGGCCCGGATTCGGAGGCTGTGGGGCGCGGCGAGGTGGCCTACGATGCCGCGGAGCTTGCCGCGATGTGCGGCCGCCATTCCGACGAGCTGCCCGCCCACCAGCGCCGCGCGGTGGTGCACGCGGACTACCTGTCCAACTACGCCTCGCGTCTGTAGTAGCTAGTCTGGGCGGGCATGAAGTTCACGTTTTTGCCCAAGCCCAAAGACGAGCCGATCGCAGTGTTGGAGGCGCAGGGCCACCAGCATGTGGCGCTGGAGGACAACCCGGACATGGTCCTCTTCGGCGGCGGCCCGAAGGATTTCCCGGACAAGCTGCCCGAGTCGGTCAAAGTCGTGCAGATCCAGTACGCCGGCGTGGAGAACCTGCAGGACGTCTTTGCCAAGCACTCGGCGAACGGCGTGCGTTTCGCCAACGCCGGCGGGCTTTACGATGACACCGTCGCCGAGTCCACCCTCGCCCTGCTTCTCGCCGTGGAGCACCGCATGAAGGCCGTGGACCGCGAGTGGAACAACACGCAGCTGTTCAAGGAGAAGCAGTACCTCTTCGACAACAAGAAGCTCGCGATTATCGGCGCCGGCGGCATCGGCAAAACGCTGATCCGCTTCCTGGAGCCGTTCGGCATGGAGATCACGGCGGTGAACCGCTCCGGCAACCCCGTCGAAGGCGCGGATAACACCGTGACGCTCTCCGACGACGTCTGGGCAAACCACGACTACTTCGTCCTGCTTGCCCCGCTCACCGAGGAAACCCGCCACATGGTCAACGCGGAGACCATCGGGAAGATGCGGGACAGCGCCGTGATTGTGAATGTGGGGCGCGGGCCGCTCGTCGATACGCAGGCGCTCACGCAGGCACTTGCCGACGGCCACCTGCGCGGCGCCGGCCTGGATGTCACCGAGCCCGAGCCGCTGCCCGCCGACCACGAGCTGTGGGGCCTGGACAACTGCGTGATCACCCCGCACGTGGCCAACATCCCGCGCTTTATGGAGCGCCGCATCGGCGGGCTGGCCGCGAAGAACTGGGAACTTTACGCCGCGGGCGAGAAGATGGCCACCGAGGTGGACATCAATGCCGGGTACTAAACGACCAGGGCATCCCGTTCAGCGCGAACAGCTTCGGCAATGGACTCGCCCTTCGTGCTCACCCGGGGAAGATTGGCGAGACGAGCCAGAGCCGCGGAACGCTTGCGGCAGTTGAGCGCGAATGTCAGCTCGTCAACAGCAACGTCGGACACGGACGTGTTCCGAAGCTGGGCCTGCGCTTCAAGAGCGCGCACCAGCTTCTCCGGGACGTTGAAGAGCTGCAAATCGGTCATACCGAAATAGTGGGCCACCCCCGCGCCGGTGTCAAGGGTTTTGGTACTCGTCTAGCGCTAGGATTGCCGCATGAGTGCGCAGCAGACTGACCAGCAACGACAGGCCGAGCGCGAGGAGGTGCTCGCGAAGGCGCGCCGCGCGAAGGAGGTAGCGCCGATAATCGCCGCGCTGCCGACCCCGGCGAAGGACGCGGTGCTGCTCGCGGCCGCGGCTGCGCTGACGGAGCGCGCCGGGGAGATCCTCGACGCCAACGCCCGCGACCTTGAAACCGGCCGCCAAAATGGCCTGGCTGAGTCGGTGCTGGACCGGCTTGCGCTCAACCAGGACCGCATCGATGGCATCGCCGGCGGCCTGCGCCAGGTGGCCAGCTTGCAGGACCCGGTGGGGGAGGTACTCACCGGCCGTACGCTGCCCAACGGCATCCAGATGAAGAAGGTGCGCGTCCCGCTCGGCGTGATGGGCATGGTCTACGAGGCCCGCCCCAATGTCACCGTCGACGCGTTCGGCCTAGCGCTGAAATCCGGCAACGTGGCGCTGCTGCGCGGCTCGAAAACCGCGCGGCACTCGAACGACAAGCTCGTCGAAATACTGCAGGACACCCTCGCAGCACACGACCTGCCGCGCGAAGCGGTGCAGCTGCTGCCGTGCGAATCCCACGATTCGGTCCAGGACCTCATCACCGCGCGCGGGCTTGTCGACGTTGTCATCCCCCGCGGCAGCGCCCGGCTGATCGACGCGGTGGTCACCGGCGCGACCGTGCCCACCATCGAGACGGGCACGGGCAACTGCCACTTCTACATCGACGCCTCCGCCGACCTGGACAAGGCGATCGCGATGCTCCTCAACGGCAAGACGCGCCGGGTCAGCGTGTGCAACGCCACCGAGACGGTGCTCATTGACGCGGCTCTCGCGGACGAGGACAAGCGTGCGGTCGTCTCAGCGTTGCAGGCTGCGGGAGTTGAGGTGCACGGAGACGTCGAAAAGCATGCTGCGTTTGGTGCGGACGTTTCGCCTGCGACCGAGGCCGATTTCGCCGAGGAGTACCTGAGCATGGACATCGCGAGCGCGGTCGTGGACGGCGTCGAGGGGGCGATCGCCCACATCGCGCGCTACTCCAGCGGCCACACCGAGGCGATTGCGGCCCAGGACGCACATGCTTTACGACGGTTCGCTGACGCCGTGGACGCCGCCGCAGTCGTACTCAACGCATCGACCGCCTTCACGGATGGAGAGCAATACGGCATGGGCGCTGAAATCGGCATCTCCACCCAGAAACTGCACGCCCGCGGCCCGATGGCGCTGCCGGAGCTGACCACCACCAAATGGATCCTGGAAGGTGCAGGGCAGGTGCGCTAGTCTATCCGCGTGCAAAAATCCCGTTCCTCCTGGCGCGCCCGTATCGGCCTGTTCGCCACCGCTGTCGCCACCGCAGTGACAGCCACCGTTTCCCCAGTCGCGCCCGTGAAGGAAGCCGACGCGCAAACCCGCTGCCCGGCCGTCGCCGTCATCGCCGCCCGCGGCTCCGGCCAAAACAGCCAGATCTACCCCACGCGTTACTCCGGCGGGGCGGCCTGGACTTCCAACGGCTGGGAGGCGGAGACCATCCGCGCCTTCCTGCAGCACGCGGAACGCCGCTACACCGCCACGCACGGCGGCAACTCGCTGATGAAGGACGTGGAGGTCATTGGCCTGGAGCCGCGCTACTACCCGGCGACGTTCCCGGAGTACGACGTGCCCGAGGTCGCCGTGCCGTCGACGCTGCTGCAGGCTCTGGGGCTTGCGGTGCAGTGGGCCAGCCCGATGTTCATGATGGCGCGCAGCGCCGCGACCCAGTTCCTGGACTCGGTGAAGATCGGCCGCGGCGGCGTGATGCAGATGGTCAACGACTACGAGCGCGCTTCCGGATGCCACCCGAAGTACATCCTGTCCGGTTACTCGCAGGGCGCGATGATCCTGCTGGAGCACGAGCGTGAACTGGCGCGGCGCGGCCAGCTCGCCGGCGTGGTCTACTTTGGCAACCCGAACACTGCCCCGGGCGACTGGTCCACCGTGGGCGTGCGCGGCGGCGGCGCGGGCGGCATCCTCGGCGTGCTGCCGTTCAACACCAAGACCGCGGCCGCGACCCGCAACCGCGTCAACTACTGCCTGCCGCTGGACGCCGTGTGCGACCTGTCGCGCCAGACGCTGGAGGCGTCGCGCCCCACCGGCGGCAACCACGCCCGCTACTTCCGCTGGAGCTCCCGCTGGGACAACCAGGTCTCCGACGCATTCGGCCGGTTCGTGGATCAGGTACGGTACGGCTAATGAAGCACCTCATCCGGACCACCGCCGCCGCGACCGCCTGCGCCGTCGCGCTTTCGGTCGCCCCCGCGGGCGCGGAAACCATTAAGCGCGACTCCACGAAGCGCGTGACGGTGGAAAAGACCTGCGAGTGGGAAGTGGACGCCAAGGGCAACCCGATCCTGGACGCCAAGGGCAACCCGATCCCGGTGAAGGTGGACGGCGAGCAGGTGTGCAAGGAGCGCGAGGTCTCTTCCGGCTCCTCCAGCAGCGCCAGCAAGTGGGCGGACGACACCACTGACGAGCTGCGCACCGGCGCCATCGTCGGCGTGGTCGGCGCACTGCTCGCGCTGGTGCTCGGCGGCGGGCTGCTGTTCATCGAGTCCGTGAACATCACCATGCTGCCGCCGGCGAGGTAGCGGCACATGGCAGAGCACTACGCGGCCTCCCTGGACGAGGCGCGGCGCATCGGGGTCATGGGCGGCACGTTCGACCCCATCCACCACGGCCACCTGGTCGCCGCCAGCGAGGTGGCGGACCGGTTCAACCTAGACGAGGTCATCTTCGTGCCCACCGGCCAGCCGTGGCAGAAGGCGGGCAAGACCATCAGCCCGGCGGAGGACCGCTACCTGATGACGGTGATCGCCACCGCCTCCAACCCGCGCTTTTCCGTCTCCCGGGTGGACATCGACCGCGACGGGCCGACGTACACCATCGACACGCTGCGGGACCTGCGCCAGCAGTTCCCGGACGAGGCGCTGTACTTCATCACCGGCGCCGACGCGCTGGCCTCAATCATGTCCTGGCACGACTGGGAGGAGATGTTCCAGCTCGCCGAGTTCGTCGGCGTGACCCGCCCCGGCTACGAGCTGCGCGAAGACATGCTGCCTGCCGACATCCAAGAGCGCGTGCACCTGGTGGAAATCCCGGCGATGGCGATTTCGTCCACCGACTGCCGCGCGCGTGCCGCCGAGGGTCGGCCCGTCTGGTACCTGGTGCCGGACGGGGTGGTGCAGTACATCACCAAAAACGCCCTCTACGCCTAAGTAGCACTCTTGGGCCGTGTCGTGGGACAATGGCCAAGTCTTACCAACCGACGAAGGGTTTCCCACTTGACCGCTCCGCAGATCTCCATCGACCGGGCCACAATTGCCGCGAAGGCGGCCGACGAGAAGCTTGGCAAGAACATCGCTGTTATCGACGTCTCTAACGTCATGGCCATCACGGACGTGTTCGTGATCGTCTCCGCCGACAACGAGCGCCAGGTCGCCGCCATCGTCCAGGAGGTCGAAGACGACCTGACGGATGAGGGCGTGGAGCCGAAGCGCCGCGAGGGCAACCGCGAAAACCGCTGGGTGCTGCTGGACTACGGCAACTTCGTCGTGCACATCCAGCGAGACGCCGAGCGCGAGTTCTACGGCCTGGACCGCCTGTACGCGGACTGCCCGGCCATCGAGGTCGAGGGCCTGGAGCCCTACGAGCGCCCCGCCACCTTCGGCAACGAAGCGGAGATGCGCGAGGCGCAGAACATCGAGGACCTGCCGCTGGCGGGCGAGGGCCCGGCGGCCGCCGACGACGAGTTCTAGGCCCAGGCCATGCAACGACGTTTGATCCTGCTGCGCCACGGCGAAACGGACTACAACGCCACCTCCCGGATGCAGGGGCAGCTGGACACGACCCTGTCCGAACGCGGCGTGAACCAAGCTCACGCCGCAGCCGAAGAACTGCGCGACCTGGGGATTTCCAAGATCATTTCCTCCGACCTCGTGCGCGCGAAAGACACTGCTGACGTGGTGGCGGCGGATTTGGGGTTGGCTGTAGACGTCGATAAGCGTCTGCGCGAAACGCACCTGGGCGACTGGCAGGGCAAAACCCACACCGAAGTGGACACTGAGCACGAAGGTGCGCGGGCGGTGTGGCGCACGGACGCGACGTGGGCGCCCCCGCGCGGGGAGAGCCGCCTCGAGGTCGCGGCGCGCGCGCAGGCGGTGGTGGACGAGCTGATGCGCGACTACGACGAGTGGGACAACTCCGCCGTGCTGCTGGTCTCCCACGGCGGCACCATCGCCGCGCTGACCGCGTCGCTGCTCGGCTTCGTGGTGGCGCAGTACCCGGCGATCAAGGGTCTGGGCAACGCGAACACGGCCCGGCTGGTGGCGATGCCGCGTCTCGACGAACCGGCGCAGACCCGCTGGTTCCTCGAAGCCTGGAACCGGGGGCTGAACTAGATGGCAGTGCGCGTCGTGGTGGATTCCTCGGCGGGGCTGCCGCCGGAAGTCGTCCGCGAGCTGGGCATCACCGTCGCCGACATGCACGTCATGGGCAGCGGCGAGGACAGGGGCACCTCCGGGTTGTCCTCGCTGGAGCTCGCGGCCTGCTACGCGCGCCAGCTGGAGCGCGGCGGCGACGACGGGGTGATCGCCCTGCACCTGTCCAAGGCGCTGTCGTCCACGTGGTCCGCGGCCGTGGCGGCGTCCGCGGTGTTTCCCGGCACGGTGAAAGTGGTGGAGACGGATGCCGCCGGCATGACCATCGGCGCGGCCGCCATGGCAGCCGCTACCGTGGCGCAGGAGGGCGGGGACTTGGCGGCGTGCGAGGCGATGGCCAAATCCACGCTCGCCCGTTCCGAGACGTGGGTGTACCTGCACCAACTCGACGACCTGCGCAAGTCCGGCCGCCTGCCCACCGGCACCGCGGTGCTCTCGGCGGCCCTTTTGGCCAACAAGCCGATTTTGCGCATCCACGACGGCAAGCTGGAGCTCGCCGGCAAGACCCGCACCCAGTCGAAGGCGTTTGCCAAGCTCACGGAGCTGGTGGTGGAGCGCGCCGAGGGGCAGCCGGTGTTCGCGGCGATCCAGCACGCGGACGCCGAGGAGGCGGCCGAGCAGCTGGCCGCGTCGCTTGAGGCCCAGTTGCCGCAGGGCTCGCGGGTGATGCGCGAGCCGCTTGTCGACGTCCTCGCGGTCCACACCGGCCCCGGCGCCATTGGCCTGTCGGTTGTCTTCTCTTCTCGGGAATCTGCCCAGTAGGTGTGGATAACCCGCCCCGATAGGTGACGTTGCAACAACGTTATCCACAGGTTTGCGGTTGGGGTCTTCCGGTGCGGGGTTTGTGGGCCTAGCGTGCCGGGCATGAACGTCATCGACCGTCTCCAGGAGCTCACCCGGCCCACCGGGGAAGAGGACCTCCTGGCCGTGCGCTACCCCGCGCCGCGTGTGTCCGTGCCGGTCAAGCCGGCCGCCGCGGCGGTGGTTGCGCTGCTGGTTGCGGTGGGCGCGTGGGCGGTACTGCGCGGCGGCGGGTCGGAGGGGGACGTCGACTGGGAGCAGGTGGCTTCGCCGACCGAGGTTAGCGGCGTGGTTGTGGTGGCCGTGGTGGGGGAGGTGGCCAACCCGGGGCTGATGACGCTGAACGAGGGCTCCCGCATCGCCGACGCCCTCCAGATCGCGGAGCCGCTCCCACACGCCGATTTGCTGGCGCACAACCAGGCGCAGCTGCTTGTGGACGGCCAGCAGATCCACGTCCAGGCCATCGGCGCGGCGCCCCCGGCCGGCGGGGAAACGGCTACGTCGGGTGGTGGGTCTGGAACAGTGTCGCTGAATAACGCCTCCGCCTCCGAGCTGACCGCGCTTCCCGGGGTGGGGGAGGCGACCGCCGCGGCGATCGTGGCGCACCGGGAGGCCAACGGACCGTTCACCGCGGTGGAGCAGCTCATGGACGTCCGCGGCATCGGACCCGCGAAGTTCGAAGCTCTGCGCGACATGGTGGGGCTGTAGCGGTGTCGGAGCTGCGGCTGGTGCCGGCGGCGCTGGCGGTGTGGGCCGCGGCGGCGTGCTGCATCCTGTTCGGGGCGTGGGCGGCGGTTCTGGTCGTCGGGGTCCTTGCCGCCGGCTGCCTGCTCGCGCGCGAGTACGGCCAGGCGGTGCTGACTGCGGGCCTCGGCGCGGCGGCAATGCTCACGGCGGCGGTGCGCATGCGCGCGAGTTCCGCCGCCTCCGAGATCGTGGGCACCATCAGCGGCACCCCGAAGCAGACCGAATCTGGCGCTTATCTGGTGCGGGTGCGCGTGCCCGGCAAGCCGTCGACGACGCCGGTGTTCGCAGACGACTTGCCTGACGAGGCGGTTGCCGGCGCGCACGTGGTGGGCCGCGGCGTGTCCAAGGAATCTGGCGTGCCGGGCGTCAACCCGTTCGTGCTCAACGGCGACGTCGAGGTCCTCGGCCCGCCTCGCGGCTTGGCGGCGTTCGCCCACCACGTGCGCACGACTTTCGCCGCGGCGGTGGAGGCGCAGGTGGGCGAGGGTGCGCGCGGGCTCATTCCGGGCATGGTGCTTGGCGACGTCTCCCTGCAACCGCCAGCTGAACAACAGATGTACATCGACACAGGCCTGTCCCATTTGTCCGCCGTGTCCGGGGCGAATATCGCGATCGTGGCCACCTTCGCCACTGTTGCGGTGGCCGCAATTGGGGCGGGCCTGCGCGGCAGGATCGCGGCCTCGGCGGTGGCGCTGCTGGTCTACGCCGGGCTTGTTGGGCCGGAGCCGAGTGTGCTGCGCGCTTCCGTGTCCGGCCTGGTGGGGCTGGTGGCGGTGCTCGCCTCCCGGCAGGCCGAGCCCATCCACGCGCTGTGCCTGTCTGTCGTTGGGTTGGTGCTGGTGGATTCGGACCTCGCTGTGCACTACGGCTTCGCCCTGTCGGTGGCGGCGACGGCGGGCATCGTGGCGCTCTACCCGTTGTTGTACCGCGCACTGGCGGTGACTGGCTGGCCGGACATCCTCGTGCGCGCCCTTGCCGTGGCGGTGGCGGCGGACCTGGCCACCATGCCGATCGTGGCGATGATGGCGGGGAAGGTCTCGCTGGTCTCGGTCAGCGCCAACGTGCTGGTCGCACCGGTGGTGGGGCCGGTGACAGTGCTCGGGCTCATCGCGGCGGTGCTTTCGCTTTTCCCCGGCGGGCTGGAGGTGCCGGTGCTGTGGTGCGTAGAGCCGCTGGCGTGGTGGGTGCACACGGTGGCGAGGATCGGCGCGGGGCTGCCCAGTGCCACAGTGTCGGCGACCCCACTGACGGCGCTGGTGGTCTACGGGTGGGTGCTCGCCGGGTTCCTCGCGGGCCGCCCGCGCGCCACAATCTGCGCAGCCATCGTCGGCCTGGTGCTGTTTGTCGCACCGGGCGAGCCCGCACCCGTCGACCCAGCGGGGCTCCGCGCCCACGTGGTGGAGACCATCGAGGATGCGGAACCCGTGCCGGAGGGGGCGCAGCTCGTCGTCGTGCTGGAGGGCGGCCCACCGCGCGGCCGCCCGGTGGCCACGCGCGGGGGAATCCCCGTGATCTTCCCCAACGAAAACGCAGAAGACGCCTGACTCGCGACGATGCGTCGCGAGTCAGGCGTCCTGACCCCGAGTGCTACTTACTGCTGGACTCGGAGCTCAGCTGCTCGCCCGGGGTGCAGTTCTCCCACAGGAGTGCGGAAGCGAGCACGACCACGGCGACAGCGCTGACGCCGCCGATGACGGTGCCGTATTCGCGGCCGAACTCCTGGAGCTGGCGGTTGATGCTCTCCACCTGGTTGACAACATCCTGGTTGTACACGCCCATCTTTTGCTGCAGCTGGGTGTTGGCGTCACGCAGAGCGGCGTTGACCTGCTGCGACATCTCGTCGACCCACGGCAGGTGCACATGCGTGCCGATCGCGATCGGGATCAGCGCCAACAGCGGCAGGCCGAAGCCCACGCCCGTGGCGATGCAGCGCCCGCGCTCCTCCTCCGTCAGCTCGGAAGAGCCGGACGGTGCGGGAGTCTCAGTGGTGCTGCCAGTGCCGTCTGTCACCGTGACCTCGATCGTGGCCTTGGTCGGGTCCTTGTCGGGGCGGGTGATTTCCACCTCGACCGGGTAGGTGCCCGGGGTGGTGTCTTCCGGCGGGGTGATCACGACGG
>ERZ1030898.3-NODE-3-length-91901-cov-25.569007_pt1 | contig 91901 bp, 83 predicted proteins | sample MGYA00517298_ERZ1030898 | MGnify/ENA primary metagenome ERZ1030898 (study PRJEB33718, sample SAMN03159684) | human skin metagenome | collected 2014-05-20 | study: EMG produced TPA metagenomics assembly of the PRJNA266117 data set (Human skin bacterial metagenome and... | reverse complement strand
GCCGTCGCCCCGCCACCACCGCCGGAGCCTGCCGCAGCGGCTGCCCCGCCGCCGGAGCCTGCTCCGGCGCACGAGGAGGGATCCGCTGTCGGCGCCGCCGCCGTCGAAGCCGCGAAAAGCCAGATCGGCACACCCTACGTGTGGGGCGGGGCCGCACCGGGCGGCTTCGACTGCTCCGGGCTGACCTCCTGGGCGTACGGGCAGGCAGGGCTGGAAATCCCGCGCGTCGCCGCGGACCAGACGGTGGGCAGGCAGGTGTCGTACCAGGAGCTGCAGCCGGGGGATCTGGTGTTGTGGTCCGGCCACGCCGCCATGTACGCGGGAGACGGGATGATGATCGAGGCGGGCAGCCCCGTGCAGATGAACCCTGTGCGCACAGAGAACCTGGGCATGACCTTCCGCGGATTCTGGAGGCCGACCGGCTAAAGTTTCCCGCATGACTACGCGCGCGATTCTCCCCGTCAAGATCTCCCTGACCGAGGGCGACTTCTACACCCTGTGGGCCCCCACCTGGAAGGAAAAGGGCGCCGAGTGGCAGGCCTTCCTCGGCGACGACCAAGCCGTGCTGGCCTTCCACTCCCCCGAGGAACTCTTGGCCTACTTGGAAACGACCAACGCCCACGACCTGGCGGACCACCCGAAGTGGCAGCAGTTCCAGGCCCAGGGCGACGACCGCGTGGTGCCGAACGACAAGCAGCACTTCGACATCATCGGTGCGCCCGAGTTTTTGGCCGGCCGCCCGAGCCACGAAAACGTCTCGCGCCTGTCGCGGGTGTTCCAGATCTCCCGCTCGCTGGCGGACGTTGCCTCCGCCGAGCAGGCGCAGATCTTCTTCGCCTCCCACTCCATCCTGGGCAACGTCAACCGCGGCTCCGACCACTACGCGGGCGAAAACGGCCTGTCCGAGTGGTCCGGCGTCGGACGTGTTGTACTGGCGAACTGGGAGAATGTGGTCAAGTCGTTGGATGAGTCTGTGCGTGTCGTCGATACGCATCAGCTCGACGCCGAGCGCGTCGCAGCCGCCGGCACCGCCATCGCCGCCGCCACCGAAGCCCGCGCCGCGGCCGCTGAGCAGGCACGCGCGGACGAAGAGGCGCGCGCCGCCGCGGAAGATCCCTACGACTCCTCCCCGTGGGGCCGCGCAGGCATCGACCCGGTAAAAATCTCCATCCAGGGCCAGAGCGTGTACACGCTGCGCACCTACCTGCGCGGTGCCCCGGTGTTTTTGGGCAAATACGGCGAGATCATCACCTTCCCCTCCACCAAACACCTGGGCCGCTGGATCCTGGAGCACGACGACCACGACCTGGCGGGCGTGTCCACCTGGCAGGACCTCATCGACACCGCCAACGCTGGCGAGCTGAAGGTGGAGGTCCACCCGGACAACTCCTACTCCTTCAACGGCATCGCCGCCGACATCAACAAGGGCCCCGACGCCGTGGACACCGCACAGATGTCCAAGGCTTACGAGCTGCTCGCAGATGCCGCGGACTGGGCGCAGGACGACTCGCTGAACTCCCTGCTTCTGGCCAACCCGCGCATGCAGGACTACCTGGCGTACATGCTCGGCTCCACCCGCGCCGCAGGCTACGTGCCGTCCGCACCATTTACCGATAAGGCGGATGCCTGGACCGAGATGGAAAACCAGCTGATCAAGCGGTTCTCCAAGTTCTAAGCCGTTTCGCCGTTCGCCCCCAGGGCATGCCGACATGCCCGGCAAACGTGCGACTTTTACAATTCACTCATGTCAGTGGACCAGGTCGACCCGCTCATCAGCTCCATTTATCACTGGATGGACATCTCCGGCGTGCTGCTGATGGGCATCATCGGCGGCACGCTCGCCCGCCAGCTCGGCTACGACATCGTGGGCTTCTTCTTCATCGCCATGCTCTCCGCGTTAGGCGGCGGCATGCTGCGCGACGTGCTGATCAACCAGGGCACCGTCGCCGCGATGAGCCAGCCGGAGTACCTCATCTTGGCGTTCACCGGCGCGCTGATCGCCCGGTTCACCTACTTCAAGGGCAAAGCCTGGGAGATGTTGCAGTCCCACGGCGACGCGCTGGTGTCCTCCCTGTGGGCAGCCACCGGCGCATCCAAGGCCATCCAGTACGGCCTGCCGGTGTTGCCCACCATCATGATGGGCGTGTTCACCGCAACCGGCGGCGGCATGATCCGCGACGTGGTCACCGGCCGTGAACCCAGTGTGTTCGGCGGTAACCAGCCCACCGTCATCCCGGCAGTGGCGTGCGCGGTGATCATGCTGGTGGGCAACGCCACCGGCTACCCGGCACTCGGCATGGTCATCGGCCCCGTGGCCAGCTTCGCGTTGTTCCTCGCCGGCTACTGGGGCAACTGGCGCGTTTCCACTGACTCCGAGTTCGCGCCGGTGAACACCACAGTGAACATGACGGCCACGCAGGTCGCGCACCTGGCCAAGAAGGCGGAGGACAAGTCGCGCGCGGTGGCCCGCGGGCTGGAGCCGACGCGGGTGCGCTCGTGGCGCCACCGGCAGATGGAAAAGGCGCTGCAGCGCCGCATTGAGGCGGAGATCCGCAAGGGCAAGCGCCCGGCGGAGGCGGTCAGCGACGCGGATGATTTCCTCACCGAGTTCACCACCCAGTTCCCCGCCATCGACGCGGAGATGCTCGCCGAGGCGGTCGGCGCGACGGCGGAGCCGGAGGTTACGGAAGACGAGGGCCTCTTCGACAGCATCGGCGTGGACCTGGCCGGAGATTCCTACGAGGAAGAAGCCGCGGAGGAGCCGGACCCGGCCGAGACGGAGGCGATGAACGCGGACATGCTGGATATTATTCTCTCCGACGAGGCTTTGACCGACGAGCTCATCGAGCGGCTCGCGGCCCGCTACGACCAAAAGGAGTCCTAGATGAAGCGTGCGCTCGCAGCAGCGACAGCATTGAGCTTTTGCTTGTCGACGACAGCTCACGCCCAAGACGCCGAAACCCCGACCGAGACCACCTCCCAGGCAGGCCCGACCGTCGGCTACTACGACGAGGGCGGCAACTGGGTCCCGCCCAGCCGTGACCGCGCGCCCGACACCGACAACTGCCCACAGGCCACTTGGCCACCGGAGCCGGTGTCCACTTCCGAGCGCGCCGCCACCTCCCCTGACCCGCTGCCGGTGCTTTTCGACGGCCCGTGCGGCGTGACCGCCGCCGACGGCTACACCAACCCCGACGGCGTAGTCGCCTCCGCCTGGCTGGTCGCCGACTTAGATTCCGGCGACGTGGTGGCGATGAAGGACCCGCACGGTCGCTACCGGCCGGCCTCGATAATCAAGGTGCTGCTGGCACTGACCGTCATCAACGAGCTGCCACTGGACCAGAAGGTCGAAGTCTCCGCCGAATCCGCCGGCCAGGAAGGCTCCGCCGCCGGCATCGGCGAAGGCGGCGACTACACCGTCGAAGACCTGCTCACCGGCCTGCTGCTGTCCTCGGGCAACGACTGCGCCCACGCGCTCGCCCAAGCCCTCGGCGGCGACGAGCTCGCACTCGGCAAGGTCAACGCGCTAGCCAAGAATCTCGGCATGGCCGATACCCGCGCCACCTCCTACTCCGGCCTGGACGGCGCCGGGATGTCCACCTCCGCCTGGGACATGGGCCTGGCCTACACCGCGGCGTTCGCGGACCCCACCTTCGCCCGCATCGTCGACACGGAGCACACGACCTTCCCCGGCTTCGACGATCTGCCGGCGTTCGAGCTGTGGAACGACAACCATCTCTACCTCAACGACCCGGACGGCATCGGCGGCAAGACCGGTTACACCGACGACGCGAACCACACGTTCGTCGGCGCCGTGAACCACGAGGGCCGCCGCCTCGTGGCGGTTGTGCTGGACACCGCGGCCTACGACCACCGCCCCTGGGAGCAGGCGCAGATGCTCTTGCACGAGGCGTATGGGGTGCGAGGCTCCGTCGCAAAGCTTGAGCCTCTCGCTGAGAAGACCACCGCCACCCCAGAAACGACAACGGCCGCCCCCACCCCCGCGCCTGAACGTGCTGGGGAGGAGACGGCCTGGAACCGCTGGTGGTCCTACTTGATTGTGGTGGCCGTACTCGCGCTCGCTGCGCTGGCCACCGCGTTTAGTCTCGGGACAGGAGAGAAACCACGCCGACGCCGATAGCGCCCAGCGCCGCGCCAACCCCCAGCGCCTTGCCGGACGGCTTGGACTCCTCCCTGCCGCGGACCGCGCCGGCGCGGACGTTGATCACGGCCGGCTCCGGCACCTCCGCAGGCGCCAACGCGAGGGATTCCTCGGTGGTGGCGGTCCACGCCGCGACGTAAAGCACCACGCGCCAGATCAGGTACAGCATGACCATCAGGGTGATGATCGGGCCGAAGATCGCGCCCGCCGGGTTGCCGGTGGCCGAGGAAATGACCAGGCCGGCGAACTGCTGCAGAATGGCGAAGATAACCGCACCGAGCAGCGCACCCTTCAAGCCAGACTTGGCCGGGACCTTTGTGCGCGGCATGTACATGTTCACCCACAGCATGACCAGGAAGCTAGCCAGCACGCTGACGAGGAAGCCGACGACCCACACCACAAGGCGCGCGCCTGGGAAGTTGCCGATACCGAGGCGCTCCATCAGGGTGCTGGTCCAGCTGGACACTCCCAGGGCAGTCACTACTGCGGCGACGATGAACAGGACGATCAGCACGATCAGGCCCAGCAGGTCCGCGAGCTTCTTGGTAACAAAGTTGCCGCCCTCGTTCGCATCCACCTTCCACATGGCGGACACGCCGACGCGCAGGTGGTTCATCCAGTTCAAGCCGGACCACAGGGTGGTAAGCAAGCCGATGCCGGCAACTGCGCCGCGCTGATCAATCGCCGTCTGGATCAGCTCGTTGACCATGGCGCCCAGATCCCCGTCTAGGGACTGGGTGATCTGGTTTTGAATGTCGTCCATCAGATCTGGGCGGGCGTTGAGGAAGAAACCGAGGCCCGCGAAGACCAGCATCAGCAACGGAAACAGCGCCAGCACGGAGAAATAGGTGATGCCAGCGGCTAGCTGGTTGCCGCCTTCGGTGCCGAAGCGGTCATTCATTCGCAGCAGGTGACCAGCGGCGGGAGACTTCTTCTCCACCTTCTCCTCGAAGCCTTCTTTCTGCTGCTTCGAGGCGCGCTCAATGCCGTGTTCGTCGGTGTACGCCTTGCGCGGCGCGGTCGAGGTAGCCATCGACGTCCCTTCAAATATGTGTCATTTACCAAACACATCGTAGAGGAGGCGGTGCGATGGCGGGGCGGAGCCGGGGTCGGGGCGGCAGACTCTTCGCCCACCACATCAGTTCAGCCAATTGTGTATAGTTCAGTCCATGCTGTACACTTCAGCGCATGCTGACTATTGCTTCACGCCTCGACGTCATGAACCGGCTCGGCCGGGCCATGGCGGATCCGACGCGTTCCAGAATCCTGATGACACTACTCGAAGGCCCGAGCTACCCGGCCGTACTCTCGCGCGACCTGGGCCTGACCCGCTCAAACGTCTCGAACCACCTGACCTGCCTGCGTGACTGCGGCATCGTCGTTGCCGAGCCGGAGGGCCGCAAGACACGCTACGAAATCGCCGATCCGCACCTCGCGGCAGCGCTCGACGCGCTGGTGAATGCGACGTTGGCTGTCGACGAAAACGCCCCCTGCATCGACCCTGAGTGCTCGGTGCCCGGCTGCGACGGGAAAGGAGCGAACGCATGAGTTCAGCATGTGGATGCGAACACGAACCCGCCACGGAGATCGAAGAACTCGATCGGCCATGGTGGAAGGACCCCGAGCTGCTGCTACCGATCTTCTCCGGCGTAGCCCTCGGCATAGGCCTAGCGCTGGACTGGTCTGGGCAGGAGACGCCCGCGACGGTACTGTTTTGGGTCGGTCTGCTGCTGGGCGCATACACGTTCGCGCCTGGTGCGATCCGGAACCTTGTCACGAAGCGCAAGCTCGGCATTGGCTTGCTGATGACGATCAGCGCGGTCGGCGCGGTAATCCTCGGTTACGTCGGAGAGGCCGCGGCGCTAGCGTTCCTGTACTCGATCGCCGAGGCGCTGGAAGACAAGGCTATGGACCGAGCCCAGGGCGGACTGCGGGCACTGTTGAAGTTGGTACCGCAGACCGCGACGGTGCTGCGCGACGGCACGTCAGTCGAGGTCGCAGCGAAGGACCTCGTGGCTGGCGAACTGATGCTCGTGCGCCCCGGAGAGCGGATCGCCACGGACGGCATCATTCGGTCTGGGCGCTCCAGCCTTGACACCTCAGCGATCACCGGAGAATCCATTCCGGAGGAGGTTGCGCCCGGCGACGAAGTGCCTGCGGGAGCGATCAACTCCGCCGGGGTGCTGGAGGTCGAGACGACCGCAGCTGGAACGGACAACTCGCTGACCACACTCGTGGACCTAGTCGAGCAAGCGCAGGCGGAAAAGGGCGACCGCGCCCGGATCGCCGACCGGATTGCCCAACCCCTAGTGCCCGGGGTGATGATCCTGGCGGTGCTGGTCGGCGTGATCGGCTCGCTGCTGGGCGACCCTGAGACGTGGATCACCCGTGCGCTGGTAGTCCTGGTCGCAGCGTCGCCGTGCGCGCTGGCAATCTCCGTGCCGCTGACGGTCGTGGCCGCGATCGGCGCGGCCAGCCAGTTCGGCGTGGTCATCAAGTCCGGCGCGGCGTTCGAGCGGCTCGGCGGCATCCGTCACCTGGCTGTGGACAAGACCGGAACCCTCACCCGCAACCAGCCCGAGGTTACCGGCGTGGTCCCGGCAGACGGGTTCGATCGGGCGCAGGTGCTTACTTTCGCGGCGGCAGTTGAGCAGCAATCGACGCACCCCCTCGCCGCGGCGATCGCGGCAGCGGGGCCCGAAGCGCCCACCGCCCTGGACATCAGCGAGGAAGCCGGGCATGGCATCGGCGGCACCGTCGAAGGTCGACGGGTGCTGGTGGGCAGCCCCCGGTGGATCGACGCCGGGCCACTGAAGGCAGACGTTGAGCGCATGGAGTCCGAGGGCCAGACCTGCGTCCTGGTCACCGTCGATGACACCCTCGCCGGAGCGATCGGGGTCCGCGACGAGCTGCGGCCCGAGGTTCCCGAAGCCGTGCAGACCCTGCGCGCCAACGACGTGGAAGTGAGCATGCTCACCGGCGACAACACTCGCACCGCCCGGGCGCTGGCTAAAATCGCCGGAATCGACGACGTGCGCGCCGAGCTGCGCCCTGAGGACAAGGCAAGCATCGTCGCCGAATTCTCCTCCAAGACGCCGACGGCGATGATCGGCGACGGCATCAACGACGCGCCGGCACTGGCGGGCGCGACGGTGGGCATCGCGATGGGAGCGACCGGCTCTGACGCCGCGATCGATTCCGCTGACGTCGCCTTCACCGGCCACGACCTCCGACTGATCCCGCAGGCGCTGCAGCACGCCCGCCGAGGCAGCAGGATCATCAACCAGAACATCGTGCTGTCCCTGGCCATCATCATCGTGTTGATGCCACTGGCGATCACCGGCGTGCTGGGCCTAGCCGCCGTCGTGTTGGTTCACGAGGTCGCCGAAGTCATCGTCATCTTGAACGGCCTGCGGGCCGCACGAACGAAGCGCTGAGGCTACGCCGGAAGCGGACCCCCTAGCGCTTCGGTGCGAGGAAGCCGACCTTCTCGTACACGTCGGCCAGCAGCGGGGCCGCAATCTCGCGAGCGCGTTCGGCACCGCGGGCCAGGATGGCTTCGAGTTCGGCGCGATCGGACATCAGCTCGTCGTAGCGGGCGCGAAGCGGCGTGGTGAACGCTTCGAGTGCTTCTGCGGTGTCGACCTTGAGCGCGCCGTAGCCCTGACCCTCGTAGCCGGCGACGATGTCGTCGATAGGTTTGCCGGTCAGCGCCGACTGGATGACCAGCAGGTTGGACACGCCCGGCTTGTTCTCCTTGTCGTAGGCGATCACGCCGTCGTTGTCGGTGACGGCGGAGCGGATGCGCTTTGCGGACGTCTTCGGCGCGTCCAGCAGGTTCACAATGCCCTTCGGGTTCGCACCCGACTTGGACATCTTCGAGGTGGGATCCTGCAGGTCGTAGATCTTCGCCGCACCCTCAACGATCATGCCCTCCGGCACGGTGAAGGTCTTGCCGTAGCGGGAGTTGAAGCGCTCCGCCAGCGTGCGGGTCAGCTCCAGGTGCTGGCGCTGGTCCTCCCCCACCGGCACGAGCTGCGGGGAGTACAGCAAAATGTCGGCCGCCATGAGCACCGGGTAGGTGAACAGCCCCACGGAGGTGCGGTCCTGGCCCTGCTTGGCGGACTTGTCCTTGAACTGCGTCATGCGGCTCGCCTCGCCGAAACCGGTCAGGCACTGCAGCACCCACGTCAGCTCGGCGTGCTCGGGCACGTGCGACTGCACGAACAAGGTGGAGCGCTCCGGGTCGATGCCGAGCGCAATCAGCTGGGCGCAGCCGGCGAGGGTGCGGTGGCGCAGCTCCTCGGGGTCCTGGTCCACGGTAATCGCGTGCAAGTCCGGGATGAAGTAGAAAGCGTCGAAGCCGTCCTGCAGGTCGATCCACTGCTTCAGGGCACCGAGGTAGTTACCCAGGTGGTAGGAGTCGGCAGTGGGCTGGATTCCGGAAAGCACGCGTTGCATGGGGTTCATAGTAGTGGGCCGGTGCCGAGAGGGAACCGGGGGCGGTGCGGGCGCGTCTAACTCTTTAATGCCGTCCACAGAAGGAGTACACGTTGGCTCTTACAAAATCAGATAGACCTTGGTTGCTTACAGCGCTCGCAGTTGCTGTTTCTCTCGGATTTGCTGTCAGTAATGCAACACGTTCGGGCGAAGAAGCCTGGATGGTGCTCGACTTCGCGTCTCGCATCATCGGGCCTCTTGGAGCTGCTTGCATTGCTTGGCTCGGGGTTTAGCAAACACTCGATAACTCGCAAAAGCTTGACCGCGTTAAGGAGTGGCACACGATGCTTCGCTGGGCGTATGACATGTGCAACGCCTCGAGCGAGTGTGAAGTTGAGGCGGGGATTGCTATTCTCGATTCCATCGACAGGCAGTCGGAAATCCCTGCCGACCAGCACGAGGTAATCGACGCGATCTTGACCGCCGTGTTCCGAAATCCCAACACGCCTTTTGAGGAGCAGCGATGACAGCCCGATCCAAAGCTAGAGAAATTCAGTCTCCGAAGCCGGAGTTTTCCCGGAGCCAGATCGCCGCGGCCAAGCTCATCGTGAAGCGCGATAAGGAAGGAAAAGGCAAGGTTCCCATTACGCCGGACATTCTCCGCGCAGCATCCTTCGACCTCTAGCCATGCGCATCACCGTTCTGCAGCCCGATTCGTTCGCGCCAATGCAACGCCTCGGCCCGTGGCTCGAGCGCGCCGGCGCCACCCTGCGCACCGTCGATCTCGGGGAGCCATTGCCTATCGACGCCTCCGGCGACCCCCTCATCCTCCTCGGTGGACGCGCAGATGCGCTGGACACGCACGCCTCGCCGTGGCTACCGACGGTGCACGAGCTGTTGCACAGCGCCGTTGAATCGGGCACGCCCGTCCTCGGCATCTGTTTGGGCCATCAGATCATCGCCGACTGTTTCGGCGGCGAAGTTTCCGTCGGCCTGGCGGCGCAGGACGAAGAAGGCGCTACCCAGGTGGCGTTGACCGACGCCGGTGTGGACGATCCCCTGCTCGGCCCCCTCGGCGCAACCTTGATGGTCGAGCAATCCCACCACGACGCGGTAGTCACGCTCCCTCCCCGCGCGACGCTCCTGGCATCCAGCGAGCGCTGCCCGATCCAGGCCATGCGGCTGGGGTCGATCGTCTCGGTGCAGTTCCACCCGGAGTGCTCGCCGGAGGTTGCCGGTCAGTGGGCGGCGAACGGCGGCCACGACGGTGCCGCGGTCGAAGCAGAGCTGCTGCGCCACGACGACCATCTCACCCTCACCGGCAAAATACTCGCCGAGGGTTTCGTCGCCGCGGCCCGCGCTTGGCGCTGACGGAAATGGTCGCCGCTGCCCCGCCCCCCATTCCGGTCCCATTCCGGCCCAATTCCCCCCCAATTCCGAGGATGCTTACTCCAGGATGCTTACTTCTCGAGTGGCAAACTCCACAACGGTCGATCGCTCTCGAGGGATAAGCATCCTGGGGTAAGCATCTAGAGGCTGCCGCGGCCCGCCCCCGTGGCCATCTGCACTGCAACCACGGCCACGGCGTAGTCGCCGTCGTGGCTGATACTCACGCTGCAAACCGGCGGCCCAACCTCCCCGGCGCGGCCGTGCAGCTGGACCGCGGGGCGCCCGAACGCATCCTGGACTACCTCCACCTCCGCGAAATTGAAGTCGTCGGGGGCGATTTGCGGCGGCCGCCCGAAACGGGTGGACGCCCAGGCTTTGACGTAAGCCTCTTTAACAGCCCAGCGGCCAGCCAGCGATGTGACCGGGTCCGGCTTCGCGGCACATTCGCGCCGCTCCCGGTCGGTAAACACCTGCATGAAGGTGGATCCCGGCAACTTCATTTGTTGAGCCAAACCGGGAATGTGGACCAGGTCGGTGCCGATGTGCATGCACGTTCCTTCCGTCGGCGGTTGCGACTTTGTTGTGTTTGCGATCGCATTAGAAATGCTGGCTATTTTCTGTGAATCGTGGCCAATCCTTTTACTTACGCTTCAGTAGGTTTACTATGCCCGCATGGCTTTTAATTTTGCCTCCAAAACTATTTTGGATGAAGAACCACTTTCGTCAACAGCCGACAAAATAGCGGAATTTCGACGCCGGCGTGCCGAGGCACACGAGCCAGTGGGCCCGAAACCCCTGGACAAGGTCCGTTCCGCCGGCCGCCTCACCGCACGCGAGCGCCTGGACTATCTGCTCGATGAGGGCTCCTTCGTGGAAACCGACCAGCTGGTGCGCCACCGCACCCACGACTTCGGTATGCAGGCCAAGCGCCCGGCAACAGACGGCATCGTGTGCGGCCACGGCACCATCGACGGACGCGAAGTCTGCATCTTTTCCCAGGACGGCACCGTCTTTGGTGGCGCGTTGGGTGAGGTCTACGGCGAGAAGATGACCAAGATCCAGCGCCTCGCCGTGACCACCGGCCGTCCGCTGATCGGGCTTTACGAAGGCGCAGGCGCCCGCATCCAGGACGGTGCGGTGTCGCTGGACTGGATCGCGCGCACCTTCCGCCACAACATCGAAGCGTCCGGGGTGGTCCCGCAGATCAGCGTGATCATGGGCGCCTGCGCCGGTGGCAACGCCTACTCCCCCGCGCTGACTGACTTTGTGGTCATGGTGGACGAGACCTCGAAGATGTTCGTCACCGGCCCGGACGTAATCAAGACGGTCACGGGCGAGGAAATCTCACAAGAAGAGCTCGGTGGCGCCTGGATGCACATGCAGCAGGGCGGCAACTGCCACTACGTTGCGGAATCCGATGAGGATGCGCTCGACTGGGTGGCTGACTTGCTTGAGTACTTGCCGTCGAACAACCGCCAGAAGTCGGCGCCGCGTCCCGCAACCCCAACCGATGCAGAGGCAGACGCCACCGATGCTGCCGCGCTGGATTCATTGATCCCAGACTCGCCCAACACCCCCTACGAGGTCCGCGACGTGATTGCCCATATCGCGGACGACGGCGAATTCCTGGAGGTCATGGAGCAGCGTGCTGAAAACGTCGTCACTGCGTTTGGTCGGATTGAGGACCAGCCGGTGGGCTTCGTCGCTAATCAGCCCATGGTGCTCGCAGGTTGCTTGGACATCGACTCGGCGGAAAAGGCCGCGCGTTTCATCCGCACGTGCGACAGCTTCAACATCCCGATTGTCATGCTGGTGGACGTACCCGGCTTCCTGCCCGGCGCGAACCAGGAGCACAGCGGCATTCTGCGCCGCGGTGCAAAGCTGCTGTACGCCTACGGCGAAGCAACCGTGCCGAAGGTGACCGTGACCATGCGCAAGGCATACGGCGGCGCGTATTGCGTGATGGGCTCAAAAGGCCTTGGCGCCGATGTGAACTTGGCATGGCCTACCGCGCACATCGCGGTGATGGGTGCGTCTGGCGCGGTCGGCTTCATCAACCGCAAAGACATTGCAAACGCCCGCGATTCCGGCGTGAACGACGAGGAGCTCCGCGAACTGATTGCGCAGTACGAGCGCAACTACGAGGACGAGATGCTCAACCCGTACAAGGCCGCTGAGCGAGGCCTGATCGATTCGGTCATCCTCCCAAGCGAAACCCCTGCTGTTATCGCAGCGCAACTGCGTTTCTTCCGTGACAAGACCGTGGCGCGTCCAATGCGCAAGCACGGCAATATCCCGCTCTAATCCCGCTCCGATGCAAAGGACCATAAGGACACTGTTATGAATTCCACCTCTTTTTCTTCCCTGAAGCGTCCCGCAATCCTGTTCCCGGGGCAGGGTTCTTCCTGGCAGCAGGCGCTCGCTGATGCTGCCGCGACTCCTGTGGCACGTATCCGCATGGAGCAGCTTCTTAACGACGCCCAGTCCCTCACCGCCGCTGTTGCCCGCCCGTTGGCCTCTGTCGTGCCAGGAGTTGTGCAGCGTATTCGCGACGCGATGGATGCGGACACCTCGCACGAGGCGATCGACGCCCTGCCCGCGGTCAGTGCACCGGCGATTCTGCTGTCGCAGATTGTTGCCGCGGAAGATCTCGAGCAGCTCGGGCTCGACACCACCGACGCACTGTTCGCTGGACACTCCCAGGGCATCTTGGGTGCCGCCGCGCTCAATCGCGCCAACGGCCCACAGGCTGCGGAGAAAGCTCTTGCGTTCGCCTTCATCATGGGTGCTGCCGCAACCAACGTGTACGGTGGCGCCGACTCGCGCAGCCGGATGCTTTCGGTTCGTGGGCTGACGCCTGAGCAGGTCGGTGAGTTTGTCGTCGATACGCAAGCGGCTCCTATCAGCGTGATCAATGGGCACCGCCACGTGGTGCTGTCTGGCAGCCCGGAGGCGCTCGCGCAGGCACGCAAGGACATCGAAGCGGCTGCGAGCAACTACAACGCCAAGTTGGAAGTGGAGTACGGCGGATCCGAAATCACGCCGGTGTTCGACTCGCTTGATGTTGCGTACCTCTTCCACGTGGATACGAACGCCCCCGGTGTGGAGTTGGCGCAGCAGTGGGCGGACGCATGCGGCATCACCTTTGAAACCACCACTCCCCGTGAACTGGCGCAATCGATTTTGGTGGACCGGTTCGACTTCACCGAAACCGTGCGCGACCTGATTGCCCAGGGCGCGAGCCACATTTTCACGTTTGATACGGCTACGGCGACGATTGCGACCAACTTGGCCAACGGCTCCGGCGTCGCTGTGTTGGACGCGTCCACCGCCGCGAAGCGCGACGAGCTTGCACGCCCGGGCGCTGAGTTGCCGCAGGGCGTGGACTACTCGGCCTACGCACCACGAGTGATCGCGCTGCCGGATGGCAAGACGTACACGCAGACGAAGTTCTCGTCGCTAACTGGTCTGTCCCCAATCATCCTGGGTGGCATGACCCCAACGTCCGCGGACGGCGAGATTGTCGCCGCCGCTGCCAACGCCGGCTACTGGGCGGAACTTGCCGGTGGCGGCATGTACTCCGAGGAGGAGTTTGGCAAGCACACCGCCAACCTCAAGGCGTTTTTGCAGCCTGGTCGCACCGCGCAGTTCAACACCATGTTCTTCGACCGCTTCCTGTGGAACCTGCAATTCGGTCAAACGCGCATGGTGCCAAAGGCCCGCGCTGCTGGTGCTCCGTTTAACGGCGTGTGTATCTCCGCGGGCATTCCGGACGTCGACGAGGCCACAGAGCTGTTCGCGCAGCTGCACCAGGATGGCTTCCCTTACATTGCGCTCAAGCCCGGTACAACGCAGCAGATCCGCAACGCGCTCGCAATCGCTGCGGCGAACCCGGACGACCAGGTCATCTTGATGGTGGAGGACGGCCACGCTGGCGGCCACCACTCCTGGGTTGATCTGGAGGACATGCTGTTGGAGACCTACCCCGAGATCCGCGCGTACGACAACGCGGTGCTCACCGTCGGCGGTGGCGTGTACTCGCCAGAGCGTGCCGCGGAGCTGATTACGGGCCGTTGGTCTGAGAAGTTCGGTTTGCCTGCGATGCCGGTGGATGGAGTGTTCGTCGGCACCGTGGCTATGGCCACGAAGGAGGCGAAGGCCACGGATTCGGTCAAGCAGCTGCTCGTGGACACACCTGGCCTGCCGCCGGAGAACAACGGCGGTTGGGTCGGCCGCGGTCGCGGCGTGGCGGGTGTGGCGTCGTCGCAATCGCACCTGCTGGCGGACTTGCACGACCTGGACAACTCCTTTGCCAAGGCGGCACGGTTCATCGCCTCGTTGGATATTGAGGAGTACCCGGCGCACCGTGAGGAGATCATCGAGGCACTGTCGAAGACGGCGAAGCCGTACTTCGGCGACGTGGAGACGATGACGTACGCCGAGTGGGTCGAGCGCTTCATCGAGCTCGCCGATCCGTTTATCGACCAGACCTGGAACGCGCGCTTTGTTGCGTTGCTCCAGCGCATCGAGGCACGTCTGAACGAGGCCGACCACGGCGAGATCCCGACCCTCTTCCCCGACGATGTCGAGATCTCCCCGCGCGATGGTCTCAGCACCTTGCTACAGCACTACCCGCAGGCGCGCGAGGTCGTGGTTTCCCCGCGCGATGCGGCGTGGTGGATCGGTCTGCACTATGCCTACCCGAAGCCGATGCCGTGGGTGCCAGCACTTGATGCGGATCTGAAGTCCTGGTTTGGCAAGGACACCTTGTGGCAGGCACAGGATGAGCGCTACACCGCTGACCAGGTGCGCATTATCCCGGGCCCGGTTGCGGTTGCTGGTATTACGCGCAAGAACGAGCCGGTTGCGCAGTTGCTGGCACGTTTTGAGGATGCCGCGACGCAGATGCTTATCGACGACGGCGCCACCGCTGAATCCCGCTTCGCTCGACGCAGCGACGCCGCCGACGAGGCCGCGTATCTGCGCTCCTGCCCGACCTTGGTGTGGCACGGCCACCTGATGGCCAACCCTGCATACGCGCTGGACGAGGACGCCTTCGACGTGGGGGCAACCACCAACGCGGCTGGTGAGCGCGAGTGGACGATCCGAATCCACGCTGATTCCGCGTGGGACCACCTGCAGGACGACCAGCGTCCGTTCTACGTGCGTGAGGTGAACATCCCGGTCGAGATCCCTGCCGGTGCAGGCACGGGTGCCTCCCCGATTGTGGACGGCGATCGCCTGTCTGACAGCGTCTTCGAGCTGCTGTCTGGCCTGGCTGGTGTCGGTTCGGTCAGCGAGGCCGGCGACACGATTACTGAGATCCCGCAGATCGAGGCACCGACCGAGGACGCGCCGTTTGGTGTGGCGCGCTCGTCGTTTACGCTGCCCGCTTCCCTCTTGGCATCGCACTCCGCGGTCACCGGCGGCGCTGTGGCCGACAACGCTGTGGTGGGCACGCCAGACGTGCTGGTTGGCCCCTGCTGGCCGGCGATCTACGCAGCGCTGGGCTCCGGCAAGTTGGCTGACGGCACGCCGGTGATCGAAGGCCTGCTCAACGCCGTCCACCTGGATCACGTCATCGACCTGCGCGTCCCGCTTACCGAGCTTGCAGATGGCCGGCGCATCGACGTGACCTCCAAGTGCACCTCGATCGCTGAGTCCACCTCTGGCCGTATTGTCACCGTCGAGTTGGAGCTGCGCTCCGGCGACGAGGTTGTGGCAACCCAGATGCAGCGCTTTGCCATCCGTGGTCGCGCCACCGGTACTGCAACACCAGTCCCGGCACCGGCCTATGGTGGTGGCGCAGCAAGCGAGCAGGTTGAGCCGACCCTGCGTTCGTTCGTGGACCGCACCGTGGTGCGCGCACCGTCGGACATGACCCCGTTTGCTCTGGTCTCCGGCGACTACAACCCGATTCACACCTCCGCCAACGCAGCAGCCCTGGTCAACCTGGATGCGCCGCTGGTGCACGGCATGTGGCTATCCGCCACCGCACAGCACCTGGCTGCTGGCCACGGCCAGGTCATCGGCTGGACCTACTCCATGTACGGCATGGTGCAGCTTGACGACGATGTAGAGATCACCGTCGAGCGCGTCGGCCGCGTCGGCATCCAGCAGGCCCTTGAGGTGACCTGCCGCATCGCCGGCGACGTCGTCTCCCGTGGTCAGGCGCTTCTGGCCCAACCGCGCACCGCCTACGTCTACCCCGGCCAGGGCATTCAAACCCAGGGCATGGGCAACGGCGACCGTGCTGCTTCCGCTGCCGCGCGCGACGTGTGGCGCCGCGCTGACCGCCACACGCGTGAGACCCACGGGTTCTCCATCCAGCGCATTGTGGAGGACAACCCGTCGCGCCTGGTCATCCGCGGTCTGGAGTTCAAACACCCGGATGGCGTCCTGCACCTGACCCAGTTCACGCAGGTGGCCATGGCCGTTGTCGCCTACGCGCAGACGCAGCGACTGAACGAGGCCGACACGTTGGCCTCCGGTGCGTACTTTGCGGGCCACTCGCTCGGTGAGTACACCGCGCTTGCAGCCCTGGGCAACATCTTTGACCTGGAAGCGGTCATCGACATCGTGTACTCGCGTGGCTCCGCCATGGGTTCCCTGGTGCCACGCGATGCGGAGGGCAACTCCGACTACGGCATGGGCGCGCTGCGCCCGAACATGATCGGTGTCGGCCCGGAAGAGGTCGAAGCGTACGTCGCTGGTGTTGCGCAGGATTCCGGCGAGTTCTTGGAGATTGTCAACTACAACATCAAGGGCCAGCAGTACTCCGTGGCGGGCACGAAGCGCGGCCTTGCCGCCCTGGAGCGCAAGGCTAACTCGGTTAATCCACGCGCCTACGTCACGGTTCCGGGCGTGGACGTTCCGTTCCACTCACGCGTGCTGCGCGAGGGTGTTGCAGACTTCGCCGAAAAGCTCGACGAGCACATGCCGGAAATCATCGACGTGGACACGCTGGTGGACCGCTACATTCCGAACTTGGTGGCCAAGCCGTTTGCGCTGACGCAAGAGTTCATCGACGCCGTCACCGACGAGGTCCCCTCCGAGCGCCTCAAGGGCATGACGCCGGAGAACACCGACCGCAACGCGCTCGCGCGCACGCTGCTCATCGAGTTGTTGGCGTGGCAGTTCGCGTCCCCTGTGCGCTGGATTGAAACCCAGGACTACCTGCTTGGTCGCGTCGACCAGGTCATCGAGGTCGGCCTTGCCTCTTCACCGACGCTGACCAACCTGGCAAAGCGCGAGATGGATGTCATCGGCATTCACGTGCCGGTTTTCAACGTTGAGGCAAGCCAGGACATCGTCATGCTCAACGACGTGGTTGCTGCGCCGGAGCCCGTGCTTGTCGACGACGCCCCGGCCGACACAGAAGCCGACTCGACCCCAGCGACCGAATCCGCCCCACAACCGGCAGCCGAGGCAGCACCCGCCGCACCAGCAGAGTCAGCACCGGCAGAGCCAGTACCGGCTGCACCGGCATCCGGCGCGCCCGTGTCCGACCTTCCCTTCACCGCAGCCGATGCGATCACCGTCCTGTTCGCGCTGCAGAACAAGATCCGTCCCGAGCAGATCAACGATTCGGACACGATTGAGGAGCTCACCGGCGGGGTGTCGTCGCGACGCAACCAGCTGCTCATGGACATGTCCGCCGAGCTCGGCGTGCCTGCCATCGACGGCGCAGCGGAGGCCGACGTGGCTACGCTGAACACGCGCGTGAACACCGCCGCACCGGGCTACACCCCGTTCGGCGCTGTCCTGTCCGAGGCCGTGGGCACCCGCCTGCGCCAACTCTTCGGCAGCGCAGGCCTGAAGCCGGCGTTTGTCGGCGAGCACCTCGCGGCCGCGTGGGGCCTGCCCACGGCCTGGACCGCGCACGTCGAAGCTGAGATCTTGTTGGGCAGCCGCACTGAGGAATCGGTGCGTGGCGGTTCGCTCAACAGCCTGCCGCCGGCCACGACCAAGGCGGAGATCACCGCACTGATCGACCAGGCGGTACAAAACGTCGCCGCACGCTACGACGTTGCAGTCTCCCAGGCCACCAGCGGCGGTTCCTCCGGCGGCAGCGTGGTGGATTCGGCTGCACTCGACGCCTACAAGGACGAAGTCACCGACACCCTGGTGGCCACCGCCCGCACGCTGCTAAACAAGCTCGGCATCGAAGAAGAGGTCGCGGAAATCCCCGCACCGGACACCACGATCGTGGAAACGATCGAGGCAGAACTCGGCTCCGGCTGGGTCAAGCAGGTCACCCCAGTCTTCGACGAGCGCAAAGCAGTGCTTTTCGACGACCGCTGGGCCCAAGCCCGCGAAGACCTCGCACGCGTCGCCCTCGGCGAGATCGACCTCGCACCACAGCGCTTCGCTGGCACAGGCTCCACCGTGGCAAAGCAGGCCGAGTGGTACGCCAAGCGCGTGGAAGGTGATCGTCGCAACGTACTCGGCGAGATCGCAGCAGCCGCCATCGCCGACGCGAACGAGCCGTACGCAGACGACGTCGCCTTAGTCACCGGAGCCGCGCCAGGTTCCATCGCCACCGCAGTGGTGGAACGCCTGCTCGCAGGCGGTGCGACGGTCATCATGACCGCATCCAACGTCAGCCAGGCGCGCAAGGAATTCGCCCGCACCCTCTTCGCCGAGCACGCTTCCGTGGGCGCGCGCCTGTGGCTGGTGCCGACGAACCTGTCGTCCTACCGCGACATCGATGCACTCATAGACTGGATCGAGTCCGAGCAGAAGGAAACCGTCGGCAAGGACGTCAAGATCATCAAACCGGCACTCACCCCGACGCTTGCCTTCCCGTTCGCCGCACCTCCTGTGTCCGGCTCGCTCGCAGAGGTCGGTGGCAACGCCGAAACGCAGGCCCGCCTGCTGCTGTGGTCGGTCGAACGCACCATTGCCGGCCTGTCCGACCTGGCGCAGCGCGGCGATAACTTCCCTGCCGAGCGCGCTCACATCGTTCTGCCGGGCTCGCCGAACCGCGGCACGTTCGGTGGCGACGGCGCCTACGGCGAGGTCAAGGCAGCCTTCGACGCGATTGTGAACAAGTGGTCTGCGGAAACCGGCTGGCCGGAAGGTGTCACCCTGGCGCAGGCCCGCATCGGCTGGGTTGCCGGCACGCACCTGATGGGCGGCAACGACGGCCTCGTCCCGGCGGCACAGGCCGCAGGTATTCACGTGTGGAGCCCGGAGGAGATCTCCACGCAGCTGCTCGGCCTGGTCACCGAGGAATCCCGTGAGCAGGCGAAGCAGTCCCCGCTGGATCTCGACCTCACTGGCGGGCTCGAGGACGCAGGCGTGTCCATCGCCGATCTGGCGCGTAATGCACGTGTTGATGTGGCGGGCACGGAGTCGTCGACAAGCAATGGCACCACGGTGCGCGCACTGCCAAACGTCACTACCCCGCGCCAACCCACACCGGCGAGCGTGGGCGATGTCACCTGCTCGCTGGACGACATGGTGGTTGTCGTCGGCATCGGCGAAGTATCCAGCTGGGGCTCCGGGCGCACCCGCCGCGAAGCCGAATACGGCATCGCGCGCACCGGCGAGGTCGACCTCACTGCAGCCGGCGTCCTCGAACTGGCGTGGATGATGGGCCTGATCACCTGGTCCGAAGACCCGAACCCGGCCTGGTACGACGAAGATGGCGCGGAGGTTGCCGAAGAGGACATCTACGAGCGCTTCCGCGACGACGTCATCGCACGCAGCGGCATCCGCACGCTGACGGACAAGTACTTCCTCACCGACCAAGGCTCCATCGACCTTGAGCAGGTCTACCTCGACCGCGACATCACGTTTACCGTGACCACGGAAGAAGAAGCACTTGCATACGTGGAAGCCGACGGTGAGAAGACCACTATCCGCCAGATCGACGGCGAATGGAGCGTGACCCGCCACGCCGGTGCCCTGGCACACGTGCCGAAGAAGGCCACCTTGTCGCGCACCGTCGCTGGCCAGATGCCGGACGGGTTCGACCCGACCAAGTGGGGCATCCCCGCCCAGATGGCCGACGGCATGGACCGCATGGCCGCCTGGAACCTGGTCACCGCCGTCGACGCGTTCATCAACGCCGGCTTCACTCCGGCAGAGCTCATGCAGAAGGTCCACCCGTCCTTCATCGCCACCACCCAAGGCACCGGTATTGGCGGCATGGAATCGCTGCACAAGGTGTTCGTCTCCCGCTTCATCGGCGAGGAACGCCAGACTGACATCCTGCAGGAAGCGCTACCCAACGTGGTGGCCGCCCACACCATGCAGGCGCTTGTCGGCGGCTACGGCTCCATGATCCACCCGGTCGGCGCGTGCGCCACCGCCGCAGTCAGCATCGAAGAAGCGGTGGACAAGATTGCGCTGGGCAAGGCCGACTTTGTCGTCGCCGGTGGTATCGACGACGTCCAGGTCGAATCCCTCCAGGGCTTCGGCGACATGAACGCCACCGCCGAAACCGCCAAGATGACGGCACAAGGTATCGACGGCCGCTTCATCTCACGCGCCAACGACCGTCGACGCGGCGGCTTCCTCGAAGCCGAAGGCGGCGGCACGGTCCTGCTCGCCCGCGGCACCCTCGCCGCCGAGCTCGGCCTGCCGGTGCTGGCAGTGGTCGCGTACGCCTCCAGCTTCGGCGACGGCGCACACACCTCCATCCCGGCACCAGGCCTCGGCGTGCTGGCGGCGGCCTGCGGCGGTACCGACTCGCCTCTCGCCCGTTCCCTGTCCTCGCTGGGGCTGACGCCTGACGACGTCACCGTCTTGTCCAAGCACGACACCTCCACCAACGCCAACGATCCGAACGAATCCGAACTGCACTCCGTGCTGTGGCCGGCCGTTGGCCGCCACCCGGATGCACCGATGTACGTCATCTCGCAGAAGACCCTCACCGGTCACTCCAAGGCAGGTGCGGCGCTGCTGCAGACCGGCGGGCTTATCGACGTCCTGGCAACCGGCGGCCTCCCGCCGAACGCCTCGCTGGACTGCGTCGACCCGCTCATCGAGTCGAAGGCAACCAACCTGGTGTGGCTGCGCTCCCCGCTCGCTCTCGGAGCCGGCAACGTGAAGGCGGCGGCCCTGACCTCGCTCGGTTTCGGCCACGTCGGCGCGCTCGTCGTGCTGGGCCACCCGGGTGTGTTCGAAGCCGCACTGACACGCGATGGCCGTGACGCCGACGCCTGGCGTGAGCGCGCCACCGAACGCCTCGCCCAGGGCGCAAGCCGACTCGAGGCCGGGATGATCGGCCGCGCCGACCTCTTCACCCAGGTGGAGAACCGCCGCTTCGCTGGTATCGACGACCACGCCGACGAGATCGCACTCCTGCTCAACCCCGATGCCCGTCTCAACGCCGACGGCACGTACCCGACCGTTTAAGGAGAGACACCATGACACCACTGTTTCGTACCGACGACACGTCGCTGTCCCACGACGAACTGGCAGCACTGACCACCGTGCTCGCCGAGGCCCAAACCTGGCAGGCCACCTCCGCTACTGAGGCCGGCGCCGGTGCTGCCTACGAAGACAACGTGTTCGGCGATGCGTTCGGCCAGCAAACCATCGGCAACGTCACATACTTCTAGAAAGGACCGCACATATGCATGACTTTCCGTTCCGCAAGGTCCTCGTCGCCAACCGCAGCGAGATCGCGGTCCGTATCATCCGCGCAGCCCGCGACGCAGGCCTTGCCTCCGTGGCGATCTACGCCGACCCCGACAAGGACGCGCCGTATACCGAAATGGCGGATGAGGCGATTGGGATCGGTGGCGAGACGTCGTCGCAAAGCTATCTGGATATCGACATAGTGCTCAAGGCTTGCCGCGACAGCGGTGCGGACGCCGTCCACCCCGGCTACGGCTTTTTGGCGGAAAACGCCGAGTTCGCCCGGCGCGTCATCGACGAGGGGCTGACCTGGATCGGACCGCCGCCGCGGGCCATCGACGCGCTTGGCGACAAGGTCACTGCCCGACGCATCGCTGAAGAGGTCGACGCCCCACTGGTGCCGGGCACAAAGGACCCGGTAGACAGCGCCGACGATGTGGTCGCATTCGCCGACAACCACGGTCTACCGGTGGCTATCAAGGCGGCGTACGGTGGTGGCGGCCGCGGTATGAAGGTCGCCCGCACGCGTGGCGAGATCCGCGAACTGTTCGAGTCCGCCACCCGCGAAGCCAAAGCAGCGTTCGGCCGTGGCGAGTGCTTCGTGGAGCGCTACCTCGACCGCGCCCGCCACGTTGAAGCACAGGTGCTGGCGGATACGCACGGCAACGTCATCGTCGCTGGCACCCGCGACTGCTCCGTGCAGCGCAGGTTCCAAAAGCTCATCGAGGAAGCCCCCGCCCCATATCTCACCGACGAGCAGCGCGAACGCATCCACGAGTCCGCTAAAGCGATTGCGAAGCAAGCAGGCTACGTGGGCGTTGGCACCGTGGAGTATCTCGTCGGAGCTGACGGGCTGATCTCCTTCCTTGAGGTCAACACCCGCCTCCAGGTCGAGCACCCCGTCACCGAAGAAACCACCGGCGTGGATCTTGTCATCGAGCAGTTCCGCATCGCCGCCGGCGAGCCGCTGCGTTTCGACGCCGATCTGGAGCCCACCGGCCACGCCTTCGAGTTCCGCATCACCGCCGAAGACGCTGGCACCAACTTCATGCCCATGCCCGGCACCGCCACCGCCTACATCGAACCCGCAGGCCCCGGCGTGCGCGTCGACTCCGGCATCCGCGCAGGCTCCACCATCGGCGGCCAGTTCGACTCGATGTTGGCCAAACTCATCGTTCGCGGCGAAACACGCGACCAGGCCATCACCCGCGCCAAGCGCGCCCTCGCCGAATTCCGGGTCGAAGGCATGCCGACCATCATCCCCTTCCATCAGCGCATGCTTGACGACGACGCCTTCACCGGCGACGCCTCCCAATTCGCCGTATACACCCGCTGGATCGAAGAGGAATGGGACCCGGACGTCGCGCCCTACGAGTCCGACGGCGCTGGCGAAGACAGTGACCAGGATGAGGTGCGACGCCGCACCGTCTCCGTCGGGGTCAACGGCCGATCGATCGAGATCACTCTGCCGGAGACGTTGCTTCTCGGAGCCTCTGCTTTGACTCGCCGCGACCGCAAGCGCCGCTCCCGTAGCGGTGGATCGGGAGGCAAGGGTTCCGGCAATGGCGCAGCCAGCGCAGACACCCTGACCGCACCGATGCAGGGCACCGTGGTGAAGTCCGAAGTTACCGAAGGTGCTCGAGTCAAAGCCGGTGACATCGTGGTCATCCTCGAGGCCATGAAGATGGAAAACCCGGTCAAGGCTCACAAGAGCGGTGTTGTGAAGAACCTCGCGGTGGAGGCCGGCAGCCATGTAGATAAGGGCGCGGCACTCCTCGACATCACCGACGAGTAGTTTCTGTACTTTCCCGGGGATCGCACCCGGCGCGTCAAAAATTGGGGTTTGACGCGCCGGGCTTTCCAGTTCTATGGTTACCCACATGAGTGGTAAACCCATATACCTACAGATAGCAGATGAGTTACGTGACCTCATCGGGGCAGGCACCCTCGCCCCCGGCGACCGTGTGCCGTCTACCAACGAGCTCTCCACCTACCACTCTGTCAATCCCACCACCTCCGCTAAAGCACTCACCGAACTGTTCAACGAGGGTCTGCTGGAGAAACGCCGCGGGCTCGGCATGTTCGTCTTGGAGAGTGCGCGTGATCAGGTGTTACGTACGCGTCGCGAAGCATTCGCCCGCGATTTTGTCCAACCGTTTGTCCATGAGGCCAACCAACTCGGCATCACCACCGAGGAGCTGACGGCAATGATCGAAAAGGAGCGCGCCCAATGAATCCCGGCTTCTACGCGCTGGTCGGCCCGAACGCCGCCGGTAAAACTCACTACCTCCACACGCTCATGAGCCCGCAGGCCGCGTTCGTCCCGGCTGGTGCGGATACCAAGTTTGCAGGCACGACCGTAGACGATCACCTGCGCGCAGTCGCAGCGATCTACCCGCACGTAGACCTAGACTTTCCCAACGCCCGCATTAGAGATCTCTCCGTCGGGCAGCGCCGCCTACTCACCATTGAGGTGGCCCTAGCCATCGGCAAAGACCTGTTGCTTCTCGACGAGCCTTTTGACGGCATCGACACCACCACCCGCAAACAGGTCCGCCAGAGACTGATCGACTACATCGCGGAGAACCCGCAGCGCAGCGTAGTGATGGCATCGCATCGCCCGGAGGACTTCGTGGGTCTCGCCACCCATGTCATCCAAGTGTTTGATCGGGTGGTTTCGCGCCCAGTCCCACTCGACGACGCCCGCCTGTGCTTTCCAACGGTCACCGGCCCCACCGCCGAGATCAAAGACCTTATCGCCCGCTTCCCCGTCGCCGAGACAGCGAGTCTCGGGCCCACGACACGCGCGACGTTCGCCGAACCTATCGGCGAGGCAGATGTCCACTTGCCCTTCGAGTACCCGGACGATGCCGAACTCATTGACCTCCTCGCGACGGAAAGGCCCGAACGATGAAACTCTTCCTCAGCCCCTTCAAACCACTGTCCTACCTGGCAACACTGGCCGTTTTGCTGGTCCTAGTCCCGCTGGGCCGTTTCTACCAGGGCGATGGCTCCCTCTGGACCGTCTTCGGAGGCTTCGCACTGACCGTCCTATTCATCCTGGCAGGTGCGCAGTGGAGTGCGTTGAACCAGCTCGGCGCAAGCTTTACTACGTGGATGAACTCAGCCACACTCACCTCAATCGTGGCGGCAGTGGCGCTGGGTGTCCCCACCGCGGCATCCTCGATCTACAACCAGTTCAAGAGCCCGTACTACCAAGCCTATGACCTGTTCCTCTTCACCAACGGCGCAGACGTGCCCTGGGTGGACACTAACGGCGCCCCCTACATCATGGCGAACGCCGGGCAAGACACCTCGTCAATGGCGTGGACGGTGCTGCTCCACATCGCGTTCTTCTTCGTGGCTGCCATCGTGGGGGTTGCGCTCGGTTTGGTCTACGCCTCCTACGGCACCGGGCGCGTCCTCATCACCGCATTTTCCACCTTCCTCATGGCGGTGGCGCTGTACTGGGCAATAGAGTCCCCTGTAGGCGATTGGGACACCGCCGCTGCCAGTGGCATATGCGCCGCATGCCTAGTCACACTCGCCGTCAGCGCGGTGGCATTTCGTAGCACAAAGCGCTTCGTGCCCTAGCAACCACTCGCGCCCTCTACCGCTCCAGCCACTCCGAGCGCAGCAGCCCGTGGCGGGAGCAGCAGGCCTCCCACCCAAAGGGGCTGATCTTCACCACCATGCGGCGCTCGCAGACCGGGCAGATCCGCGGCGCGTCGTAGGGGCGGTTCGAGTTGACGGGCAGCTGGAGCTCGCCGGACAGGATGGCGTCGGCAAGCTCGGTGCTCTCAGGCACGCGCATTAGAGGGCCTTGATGGTGTCGTAGAGCGCGCCGTGGCCGGACTTCATCTTCTGGCCGACCGGGGTGATGCCCAGATCGAGCACGCGGTCAACGGCCTCGCGGTCCTGCTCGATCGGGCGGCCCAAGGTGGTCAGGTAGTTGCCGCCGATAATCGCGTTGGCGCCGCCGAGGAGGCCGGCTTCGGTGCCGTCGTCGCCAAGCGCGAGCTCGGTGCCGCCGGCAAAGCGCAGCTGGGCGGTCGGCATAGCCAGGCGGAACGCGGCCACGGCGCGCAGCGCCTCGCCCTGCGGAACCAGCGGGCGGTCCTCGAACGGGGTGCCCGGGCGCGGGTCGAGGAAGTTCATGGGCACCTCGTGCGGCTCAATCTCGGCGAGCTGGGCGGCGAACTCGGCGCGCTGCTCCAGGGACTCACCCAGGCCGATGATGCCGCCGCAGCAGGTTTCCATGCCCTCTGCCAGCACGTACTCGAGGGTGTTCTTGCGCTCCTCCCAGGTGTGGGTAGTTACCACGTTGGGGAAGAAGGACTTCGCGGTTTCGAAGTTGTGGTTGTAGCGGGACACGCCCATCTGCTTGAGCTGGCGCGCCTGGTCCTGGGTGAGGATACCCAAGGAGGCGGAAATAGAGATGTCCACTTCCTCTTGGATGGCGGTGACGGCCTCGGCGACCTGGTCGAGCAGCTGCTGGGTCGGGCTCTTGACGGCGGCGACGATGCAGAACTCGGCCGCGCCCATCTTCTCGGATTGCTTGGCGGCCTCGACGAGCTCGTTGATGTCCAGGGTCACGGCGCGGACCGGGGACTCGAATAGGCCGGACTGGGAGCAGAAGTGGCAGTCCTCCGGGCAGCCGCCGGTCTTCAGGGAGATGATGCCCTCGAGCGAGACGTCCACGCCGCAGTGCTTGATACGGGTTTCGTGCGCGATCTCCAGCAGTTCCTTCAGGTCCTCGTCCGGAACTTGGAGGACCTGGAGGATCTCCTCCTGGTTCAGACCCTCGCCCTTTTCCAGGGCCTTCTCGCGGGCGATATCAAGAATTGGTGCATGTGACATAGGTAATACTCCGTTCTCAATGTAATGACTGACAAAAGGCTACCGCATACCTTGAACACCGTTCAGTCAATCCCCGAAAAATGCCCCGCTTCCCCAAATCTGGGGGCGGGGAGAACGTTTTAGTTTTCCGGCCGGCGGTGCTCGCTGCGCGGAGGCAGCCGCATCTTCCGCAGGCCCCGGTACGCCGTCCGGGCACCCGGGATGCGTCGGGCGCGCTGGTACAAAAACGTGGTGAGCGCGTCGCGTGGATCGTAGGCGGCTGCCGCCTCCTCGTCGTATTCGTAGACGGGCAGGCTCCAGCCCCGTTTCAGCGACAGCAGGCGCACCCCCAGCACCGCCGTCAGGGTGACCAGGATGACCACCCACTCGTGCGCGCCCCGCCAGTCAAGCCCCCACCACGCCATGACGCCGATGACGGCGGCCGAGGCGTACATCTCTTTGTGGAAGACGAGCGGGACGCGGTCCGAGAGCACGTCGCGGAGCACACCGCCCGAGACCCCCGTGGTCACCGCGGCCACGCACGCGATGATGAAACCGTGGCCGTTGGACACTGCAGTCTGAATACCCAGCACTGCGAAGGCGGCCAGGCCGATTGCGTCGGCGACGAGGAAGCTGCGACGCAGACGCACCAGCAGCCAACTCACCCGCACCGTCACCACGGCCGCGATAATCACCGTGAGCAGGTAAAGCGGCTGCTCCACCCACGTCAGCGGGTAGGTGCCCAACAGGACGTCGCGGACCGTGCCGCCGCCGAGCGCGGTGAGCGCGCCGAGCGTGATCACGCCGAACAGATCCATCCGCATCCGGCCAGCAGCGACGGCCGCCGTCATCGACTCGGCGACAATCCCGATGACGTACAGGATTACCACCAGATCGGCGGTACTGAAGCCGGCGAAGTAGTCAGCGATCATGCTCAGCCCTCCGCATACTCAACCAAAAGTGGCGAGTGGTCGGACCACCGCTGCTCCACCGTCGGCGCCTTATCCACCCAGGTGCGCTCGGCGCGCTCCAGCATGTTCGCGGTGGCCGCCTGCACGTCGATGCGCCAGCCCGCATTGTTGTTGAATGCCTGGCCGCGGAACGTCCACCAGGTGTACGGCGCGTCCTCCGGGTGCAGCCTGCGTGCAACGTCGAACCACTTCGGGGAGCCATTTGCTTCTCGACGCCCTCCGGCCGCATACTCCACAGCGCCCGCCCAAACGGCATCAGCCTTCACGTCCGCATCCTGCGGCTGTTCATCCGGGAAACAGCCGAACACCGCGTCCATGAACGCACGCTCGTGCGGCAGAAAGCCCGACTTCTTGCGGTTGGTTTTCCAATTCTTCAGATCCTCGCGGCGGTGGCAGATGTTCCAATCGCCGCCGATAACCATGTCCGGGTACTCGCCCGCCCACTGCTCAAGCAGCGGCTCGAACTCGTCGAGAAAGCTGTACTTCTCGTCCTGCTTCGGGGTGTCGGCAGAGCCCGACGGCAAGTACAACGAGCCGACGCGGGTGCCGTCGGAAAGTGTGGCAGCGATGAAGCGTCCGGCATCTTCGAAACTGGGGATGCCGAAGGTGACGTCGTGAAGCGGAGTGCGCGACAGGATGCCCACACCCGCGCGCCCCTTCGCACCGGGGGTCTCCGCGGGGGCGACGGCGAGGTGCCACCCTTCTTCGAGCGCGGGCGCCAACGCCGCGCGCGCCTGGTCGACGGTGGCGCGAACCTCCTGCATAAGCACCACATCCGCCGGGGTTTCATCGAGCCAGGCCAGCATGCCCGGGTTGTTTTCGTTGCGGATTTTGGTGGCGGCGCGGATGCCGTTGACGTTGACCGACGCAATTGTGAGACTCATGTGTGATGACCCTAGTAGTCTGGTTGGCTGAAGTCAGACATGTTAAATCTAAGGAGCATTATGGCGAAGATCATTTGGACCCGCACCGACGAAGCGCCGCTGTTGGCGACGTACTCCCTCAAGCCGATCGTGGAGGCCTTCGCTTCCCGCGCCGGCATCGACGTGGACACCGCCGACATCTCGCTGGCCGGCCGCATCCTCGCGCAGTTCCCGGACCGCCTCGGCGACAAGAAGGTCGACGACGCGCTCGCGCAGCTCGGCGAGCTGGCGAAGACGCCGGAAGCCAACATCATCAAGCTTCCGAACATCTCCGCTTCCCTGGTGCAGCTGAAGAAGGCCATCGCCGAGCTGCAGGCCGCGGGCTTTGACATCCCGGATTACGAGGACGCACAGGAGAAGTACGACGCAGTCAAGGGCTCCGCTGTGAACCCGGTGCTGCGCGAGGGCAACTCCGACCGCCGCGCTCCGGAGGCCGTGAAGAACTTCACCAAGAAGCACCCGCACTCCATGGGTGAGTGGTCCTCCGACTCGAAGACCAACGTGGCGACGATGGACGCTGGCGACTTCCGCCACAACGAAAAGTCTGTGATCATGCCGTCCGAAGACACCTTGACCATCAAGCTGGTAAAGGCTGACGGCGGCGAAGAGGTTTTGAAGGACGGCCTCAAGGTGGAAGCCGGCGAGGTCATCGACGGCACCTACATGTCCGCCGAGGCTCTCGACGCCTTCCTGCTGGATGCCGTGAAGCGCGCCAAGGACGAAGGCGTGCTCTTCTCCGCCCACCTGAAGGCCACCATGATGAAGGTCTCCGACCCGATCATCTTCGGCCACGTTGTGCGCGCATACTTCAAGGATGTCTACGACAAGTACGGCGAGGAGCTGCTGGCAGCCGGCTTGGACGGCGAGAACGGCCTCGGCGCGATTTACGAGGGCCTGTCCGAGCTGGAGAACGGCGAGGAGATCCGCGCCGCCTTCGACAAGGCCCTGCAGGACGGTCCGGCCCTGGCGCAGGTGAACTCCGCTAAGGGCATCACCAACCTGCACGTGCCGTCGGATGTGATCATCGACGCTTCCATGCCGGCGATGATCCGCACCTCCGGCCACATGTGGAACGCCGACGACCAGGAGCAGGACACCCTGGCTGTCATCCCGGATTCCTCCTACGCCGGTGTGTACCAGACCGTGATCGACGACTGCCGCGAGAATGGCGCCTACGACCCGACCACCATGGGTACCGTCCCGAACGTCGGCCTGATGGCCAAGAAGGCTGAGGAGTACGGCTCCCACGACAAGACCTTCAAGGTCCCGGCCGACGGCAAGGTCCAGGTGGTCAACTCCGCTGGCGACGTGCTGATCGAGCACGACGTGGAAGCGGGCGACATCTGGCGCGCCTGCCAGACCAAGGACGCCCCGATCCAGGACTGGGTCAAGCTGGCCGTCAACCGCGCACGCCTGTCCGGCATGAAGACCATCTTCTGGCTGGATGAGGAGCGCGCCCACGACCGCAACCTGATCGAGCTGGTGAAGAAGTACCTGGCCGACCACGACACCGAGGGCCTGGACATCTCCATCGCCTCCCCGGTCGAGGCCACCAAGACCTCCGTGGAGCTCATCCGCCGCGGCGAGGACACCATCTCTGTCACCGGCAACGTCCTGCGTGACTACAACACCGACCTGTTCCCGATCCTCGAGCTGGGCACCTCCGCCAAGATGCTCTCCGTGGTCCCGCTGATGGCTGGCGGTGGCCTGTTCGAGACCGGTGCCGGCGGCTCCGCCCCGAAGCACGTCCAGCAGGTCGAGGCGGAAAACCACCTGCGTTGGGACTCCCTCGGCGAGTACCTCGCACTGGCCGAGTCCTTCCGCCACGAGAAGAACACGAACGGCAACGAGCGCGCCGGCGCCCTGGCCGCCGCGCTGGACAAGGCCACCGAGAAGCTTCTCGACGAAGGCAAGTCCCCGTCCCGCAAGGTCAACGAGATCGACGACCGCGGCTCCCACTTCTGGCTCTCCCTGTTCTGGGCCGAGGCGCTGGCAGCCCAGTCCGACGACGCCGAGCTGGCCGAGGTCTTCGGCCCGATCGCCAAGGACCTGCGCGACAACGCCGATGTGATTGACAAGGAGCTCCTGGACGCCCAGGGCAACGCTGCCGACCTCGGCGGCTACTACTGGCCGGACGAGGAGAAGACCTCGTCGGTCATGCGCCCGTCCGCAACCTTCAACAAGATCATCGACGCACTGGAGAAGTAGCTCGCTGATCTGAGATCGGCCGGTGTCGGGGTTTCGCGCCCCGGCACCGGCCGTTTTTTGTTTGGTCAGGCTGGGCAGCGCTGTGCCCAGCCCAGTACCTCCGCCCCATTTACCGCAAACGCTTACCCGAGGAACTAGACCACCTACATCAGATCAGAAGCACGATTCTTTCTGGCCCCGTACATTCACACTCTTTCTTGCTCCGTAACCGAAAAAGGGCGCCAGCACAGGCCTAGAACCCCTTTAAAAACTCCCTTACCTGCGGAATCGTTTTCTTGCCTGTTTCTTGCTTCTGGGGGATACTTGAGGCATGTCACCACTTAATTCCACCTCGGAGCCTCAACTCATCGCTAGAATCCAGCGATTCCTCGATTTGCCTGCGGAGCTCCCTTGGCTGGAGTTTAAGGAAAACAGCACCACGACCGGCCCGGAAATTGCCAGGTATGTGTGCGCTTTAGGCAACTCAGCTCGTCTTCATGATGAACCAGCAGGCTACCTGATCTGGGGTGTAAGTGATACGCATGAAATCGTAGGCACTTCGTTCCAATGGGAGATAACGAAAGGCAAAGGCAACGAAGACCTATTCCCTTGGTTGCAGCGTGTAGTCTCCCCCACGCCGACGATCTCCTTCGAATCGGTCACAATCGAAAATAGAACCGTCGTACTCCTCCGGATTCCGGCTGCCCTTTCGGCCCCTTATGCCTACGATGGGACCCGTTACTTCCGACAGGGCAGCTACACAAAAAACTTAATGGACTTTCCAGATCGTGAACGCGAGTTGTGGAGGAAACTCAACCAGTTCGAGTTTGAAACCAGCAACGCCGCGGAAGGCCTCGAACCCGAAGAGATCACCTCCCTTCTCTCCTCCGACGCTTTCTTTATCAACCGGCCCGAACTGCCACGCAATGTTGGTGGCGCCCTCATCGACACAATGCGAGCAGCGGAGGCGATTACATACTCCCACGAATTGGGCTGGTGTATTCCTGCTTGGTCTGCTCTGATGTACGCGCGCTCACTCAAATCCTTCCCACACCTCGCCGGCTTAGCCCCTCGCGTGATGCACTTCGGTGACACATCGCGGACGCAACTCCAACGAGAATGGGAGTTTGACGAGGGATACGCCGCCTCGTTTAGCGAGATCGTGACCTTGGTGAACACGTTAAAACCCGGTGGAGAGACTATCGATCCAAGCGGACGCCGAATTGAAACCCCGCTGCTGCCCACTGTGGCATTTCGCGAAGTATTTGCGAATGCGCTCATGCACCAGGATCTGGAACAGCGCGGTCAGTACTTGACCGTTGAGATTTTCAGCGACCGCGTGGAAGTAACCAATCCTGGTACACCGTTGGTCGATCCTCAACGTTTTATTGACTCGGCTTCTACCACTCGTAATGCACACCTCGGCGAAGCACTTCGCCTCGCACACTTCGTAGAGCAACGCGGAAGCGGCTGGGACAAGATCGTTGCGTCGCTGGAAAAAGAGCACTTTCCACCGGCACTCATTCGCGCAAACGGCACAACCACCGTCACACTGAGCGCCTACCGCCCCTTCAACCTAATGACTACGGATGAAAAGATCGAAGCCGTCTACCAGCATGCGTGCCCCGGGTTTCTGGATAATCGCGCTATTACTAACGCATCAATACGGCATCGCTTCGGACTCAGGGATTCGCAGGCCTCTCAGGCGACCCGACTTATTAACGCCACGGTAGACAAAGGCCTCATCCGGCTCTACGACCCGGATGCCGGACCACGCAACCGCCGTTATGTCCCTTTCTGGGCTGAGTAGTTTTCTTGCTCCGTAACCGAAAAAGAGCGCCAGCACAGGCTTAGAACCCCTTTACAAACTCCCCTACCTGCGGAAATGTTTTATTGCCTGTTTCTTGCTTCTCGGGCGCGTTTTAGGTTGGATCCGCCTCTCCGGCTCCGAGGCGTCGAAGCCGACAACCTCCCCGGCGTTGCGCAGGCGATGGCGAGCCCGTTCATGGTGACCTGGATCGTCTTGGGTACGAGGAAGGTCTCGCCACCGGCGTTAGCCGGCTGGGAAGCGCTGTGCCCGACCAAGACAACCGCGTTGATCAGCCCAGTCTCGCCTTCCATCCCCAAACGCCACCCCTCCCGTAGTCTCTGGGTGCTGCCTACGCGTCACCAAACGACTGCGCATCCGACAAGTACAGGGGTGACGCTCGACCCCAGCTATATTTTTCCGCTACATCAGAGCTCCACTACCTCATCTGAATTATTGGAAATAAACGCAGAATGGGTGGCTACGACGACTACTGCGCCTTTCTGAGCAAAATGGCGTAGATGTTTGAGAACGAGTTGCGCATTTGCTTTATCGAGGGCTCCGGTTGGCTCATCTGCTAACACCATTTTCGGCTGCGCGAGAATGAGTCGTGCCAAAGCGATGCGTTGTTGTTCACCACCAGAAAGTTCGCTCACCGTTCGCTTCTCGGATCCGCCAAGTCCGACTTCATTCAGCGCCGACTCCATTGTTTCGCGGGAGACGCGGGGGACAGCGATCTTGATGTTCTCCATCACAGAGAGATCGGAGACCAAACCGTAGTCCTGAAACAGATATCCGACGTTTGATCGCCGAAATTTGCGACGTGCGCGCGAATTCATAGATGCGATGTCGAGCCCCTCGAACTCGATCGTCCCCGAATCCGGCGTGGTCAGCCCACCTAACATATTGAGCAAGGTTGTCTTGCCGCTGCCGGAGGGCCCTGTGAGCGCCGTGACTCGACCTGCCCTAAACGTGGCTGTGAAAGCTTGCAAAACCGTCCGCTCGCCAAATGCGCAGGATACGTTGCTTACCTGAATTGTCATTGCGGTTCCCTACCTCCTCTTGCATCCCACCGCGAAGCAGCTTTGAGCATCAACCCCACAGAAACCATGAACCATACTGCGCCGAAACCTACTACTGCGACGATGGTGGATGGCGACCATTGATTTTCAAACCCGATACTCCAGGTTGACGGCACGCGGCTCTCGGCTTGAATCCAATGATCGCGAACCTTATAAAGCAGCCAACCAATCGTGGCTAGGAAGAATGCAACTTCGATAGCTACTGCTTCTTTTGCAACCCACCAAGGGCTTCGCCCACAAACATAGGCAACGTGGATTTTGCGCCGGTAGGTGACGCGAAAAGTAAGGACCGTGGCTCCGACCAAGACCGTCACAAGCAGGACTGATGCAAAACCATTCAGCCCCCACAGAGCCACATTCTGCTCGGCGGTGCGAATGCTCGCCTGCCATGAGTCTTCACGCGGTCTAAAGAAAGCAAGTGAGTTCCCGGTAGCACCCTTCAACATTTGCGAAGGCACGTCAGGGGAGACAGTTAGAAGGACTTGCTGGGATACCTTTGACATCAAGTTGTGGTCGCCCAACGGAGCGAGGCCACGCGGGAGTATGACGAGAATCGGGTTATCGACTTGCGGGCGGTAGTTAACGTCATAGGTGAATACCGAGCCTAAGCTGCAACCGTCCCGCCACTCTATGTCGGGCGCTGGTTCATTGGCATAGCCGGCCTCGAACTCGAGCGAATCTTCGATCACGTTTCTCGAGTGCACAGACAACTCTCCCGGCGAGCAGACCGTCACTACAGCACCATCCAGCATCGACACTCCCGCCTGTCGCGCGAATTCCTGGTTCGCTAATAGAACTGGTGCCTCTAGTTCCACGGGCCATGTAATCCAATAAGGATCAACGAGGAGTACGTCTCCCGCCTCGTCGGCAACCCGGAATGGCGCTGCGGTCTCTGTATCTGACCAGTCTTCGAAGGCCGTGTTGACGTTCAACGCCAACTCTTGCGGCCCACGGTGCGCATCCCACATCCCCTGCAAGCGGTGACGCGCCTCGAGTTCCGCAGAAAACCCAACCAAGGTTGCGACCACACTGAGCGCAGCAACCAGGGTCACTCCGCGGACTGCAGTCAGGGCATATAGCATTGGCCGCGCGTGGATCTTGCCCTTGATGGATTGCGGTATCGATGCCCTGCGAACCAGAAACTGCCCACCTAGGTAGCCAACGAGCAAACACACAGACAGAATCACGCTGATCGTGAAATACATTCTCCAAAATACCCAGCTCTCCGCCCACCCGTTGTAGACATAAAGAAGGCCAGCAACAATCAGGGGGCTTCCGAGGTAGGCGATCGTAAGCGCAACGCTTTGGCGCTGAATTTCAATACGGGTCGTTTCTGCGACGCTGAGCCCAAGCAGTCGATGAACACCGACCTCCCGCGAGCGGGCAAGGACATGGCCCGCGCCTAGTACCAGACACAGGAGCACAGATAGGATCAGCAGAATGGGAATTGTCGAAGATGCAAAGATTTCGGAGAAGTAACTGGTAAGAGGCTCTGCGTCGAGCCCCTGTTCGGCTAACCACCGCAGCAAGTGTTGCTCGTCCGTCGCAGACCCTTTGATATGGAGAGGTTGCCTTGGATCAGAGTATGGAAAGTCTTCCAGCGGATAAAATATGTCAACTTCCCCACGTTCAAAGCGCGGCCGTTCCATCCGACCGCCGTCAGGCGGAAGCGAGGATGAGTAGACTCGTTGCTCACCACCAGAGACAGCGAGCGACGAGTAGTTAATCGCGATATCGAAGTCATTGCTCCGCGCAAACTCGGCCAGCTCGGTATAGAAACTCGCACGCTCCGAAGCGGTGCGATCTGATTCCACCTGTACCCCGTACTCACCCAGGTGACCATCGATCGCTGAGTAAAGCCTCGCGCCGAGGAAAGCCACGGTAGTCGCCAGAATGGCCGTGGCGAATATCCCCACGGCTAATAGGCCTGATTTCAGAAGAGACATGCTCTAGCCCACAGCTGTAGAGCCATGACGAACGCCGTTGTGAAAGTAGTGGCCGTCGATGTTAGCCGTCGTCGCCACAGCAACACCCGCGCCAGCAGAGGTCGACGCTCCCGCCCAAACTACACCACCGATGCGGTGTCGATTTTGAATTTTCATGATTCCTCCCATCGGCAGATATTCAGTGGCGGAGGGGCTCCCACCGTATGACAATTATCAAACCCGAGATTTTGTTGCACAAGTAGGATAACCTACTTTTTATGATTTAGCACACTACGGGCCGTTAGGCCCTGCCATCAACGACGCAGAGCTGGACGAGATCTTCAGCCCAATCGCCAAGGACCTGCATGGCTACGCCCAGGCCATCGACACGGAGCCCAGGGAAGGTGTCGTGCGTGAGCTTTCGCTTATCGACGAGCTCCGCCCTCAGCTCCTCTTTCCGTTCTTCCCAACGCCCCAGTTCATGCGTGTCTTCTCGGTCCATCCCCATGGCTCTTAGACGTACGAAAACCCGCCACGGTTCCCTCACAGATTTATATTCAGCCAAACCCACAGCCCACACCCCATATAGACCGCTTAGTACACAATGGCAGACCAAGCGGACTACATTGCATGCCATGACGAACTCGAAGCAGAAGTACGACAACTCCAACGCCAGCGAATGGTCGTTCGGCACCCGCTCCATCCACGCCGGCCAGCAGGTGGACCAGGACTATGGCGCACGCAACCAGCCGATTTACATGACCACCAGCTACGTCTTCGATGACGCCCAGCATGCCGAGAACCGCTTCAACCTCTCGGATGCGGGCCCGATTTACACCCGCCTGACCAACCCGACGCAGTCCGCGCTGGAGGACCGCCTCGCTTCCCTGGAGGGCGGCGTGGCAGCCACCGCGTTCGCCTCCGGCATGGCCGCGGAGACCGCCGCGATCCTCACCCTCGCCCAGGCCGGCGACCACGTGGTCACCTCCCCGCGCCTCTACGGCGGCACCGAGACGCTCTTCCAGCACACGCTGCCGAAGCTGGGCATCGACTTCACGTTCGTGGAGAACCCGGACGATCCGGAGAGCTGGCAGGCCGCGGTCAAGCCGAACACGAAGGCGTTTTACGGCGAGACCTTCGGCAACCCGATCGCGGACGTGCTGGACATCCCGGCCATTTCCGAGGTGGCCCACAACAACCAGGTCCCGCTGATCGTGGACAACACCATGGCCACCGCGGCGCTCGTCCGTCCGCTGGAGCTGGGCGCTGACATCGTGGTCCTTTCCACCACGAAGTTCTACACCGGCAACGGCGCGGCCATCGGCGGCGCGATCGTGGACGGCGGCAACTTCGACTGGACCGTCCAGCGCGACGGAAAATCAGTCTTCCCGCTGTTTACCACCCCGGACCCGGCCTACCACGGCCTGAAGTACGCGGACCTCGGCGCGCCGGCATTTGCCCTGCGCGCCCGCGCTGGCCTGCTGCGCGACACGGGTGCGGCGATTTCCCCGTTCAATGCCTGGGTGGCGTTGCAGGGGATCGATACGTTGGCGTTGCGCGTCGAAAAGCATAATGCGAACGCGAAGAAGGTCGCCGAGTTCCTCGCAGCCCACGACAAGGTGGCCAAGGTCAACTACGCGGGCCTGGAGGGCTCGCCGTACAAGGCCACGCAGGAGAAGCTGGGGTTGAAGTACACCGGTTCGGTGCTCTCCTTCGACATCGCCGGCGATCAAGACGACAAGACCGCGGCCTGGCAGTTCATCGACGCGCTGAAGCTGCACTCCAACCTGGCCAACATCGGCGACGTGCGCTCGCTTGTGGTCCACCCGGCGTCCACGACGCACTCGCAGTCGGACGCCGAGGGCCTCGCCCGCGCCGGCATCACCCAGGCCACGGTGCGCCTGTCCGTGGGCATCGAGGACGTCGAGGACATCATCGCGGACCTCGAGCGCGGCTTCGCGGCGGTGTAAATGCTGGCTGCGGAAGGCGAGCTGGCAACCGTCGCCATCGGCGACGTCCATACCGAGGCAGGCGCGGTGATCGAGGATGCGCACATCGCCTATCGACGGTGGGGCGTCCCCCGTGGCGACCTTGCCGGCAAGAACAACATTCTGCTGGTCGAGCATGCACTCACGGGCGACACCGACGCCGCCGACTGGTGGTGCGAGGCCATCGGCCCCGGCAAGGCGCTGGACACCGACGAGTGGTGCGTGATCTGCACCAACGCGCTGGGGTCTTGCTACGGCTCCACCGGGCCTGCCAGCGAGCACCCGGACGGTGGTGTCTGGGGCTCGCGCTTTCCCGCGATCAACATTCGCGACATGGTGCACGCCGAACGCGCGTTTTTGGAAGCGCTTGGCCTCGGCCGAGTCCACGCCATCATCGGCGGCTCCATGGGCGGCGCGCGCACCCTAGAGTGGACGCTGCTCTACCCCGAGGCCGTGGACTACGCGCTGGTGCTCGCCGTTTCCGCCCGTGCCAGCGCCTGGCAGATTGGCATTCAGACCGCCCAGATCACATCCATCACCCAGGACCCCGACTGGCACGGCGGCAACTACCACTCCACCGGTTGCGCCCCGAACGCCGGCTTGGCCGCTGCGCGGCGCATCGCGCACCTGACCTACCGCGGCGAGCTGGAAATCGACGAGCGCTTCGGCACCTCCGCCCAGGCGTGCGAAAACCCGCTCGGGCCCTTCCGCGCCGACGGCCAGCGCTTTGCCGTGCAGTCCTACCTGGAGCACCAGGGCAAAAAGCTCACCCAGCGTTTCGACGCCGCCAGCTACGTCACCCTCACCGAAGCCTTAAACCGCCACGATATCGGACGCGGCCGCGGCGGGCTGAACAAAGCGCTGGCCTCGTCGACGGTTCCGACGATGATCGTGGGCGTGGACACCGACATCTTGTACCCCTACCACCAGCAGGAACACCTCTCGAGAAACCTGGGCAACCTGCTCGCCATGGCGAAGCTGTCTTCCCCCGTCGGCCACGACGCCTTCCTGGTGGAGGCCCGCCAGATGGACCGGATCCTGCGCAACTTCATCTCGCTGACGCACGAAACCCCGTCCGCGCGCGAAGTCGCAGCGGAGCGCGGCGCCTACGACATCTAGAGGTCGTTACAGGTCGGTGACCTGCACCTCGATGCCGTCCGCGGCGGCGAGGTAGGCCCGGCCCATGCCGACCCAGCCGGCAAACGGGGCGTCGGCAAGCGTGATGCGTTTGTGCACATGCCCGAGCAGCCAGGCGCTGTACCCGCAGGCGGCGAGCTCCTCGCGGGTGCACGGCAGGCACGGGTTGTTTGAGTACTCGCCGGTCACGGAGGTGTGCAACAGCCCCAGGTTCGGCGCATCTTCAACCCTCGCGGGGAACTTTGCGACGAGCTCTCGCGGGTCCCGGTCCACCTCCACCGCGGCGGTGTGCAGCGCCCACCCGCCCGCGCGGATGGTCTGGGGCTCTTGCTTTGCGACGATCACGCCCTCCGGGATCACTGCCGTGAGATCGTGGTGCACGTCGTGGTTGCCCGCGATAAACACGACGGTGTCGAACAGCTTGAGCCCACGGGCGAAAAACCTGGTGACCTCGCCGTATGTCGTGTCCGTGAACCGCTTGCGGTCGATGACGTCGCCCAGCATCACCAGGTGCCGCGCCCCCGCCTCCGCGCCGTGGTCAAGCGTGTCCAGGGCCCAGTCGATGCCCGGGCCGGTCTTCTTGTCGCCGTGTTGCTTGCGGCCCAAATGGATGTCGGCGACAACGAGGATGGGATCGGCTGCGAGGTGAGGCATGGCCCCAGGGTATCCGGGCGCGGAGCCTGGCTGCGGAGCCTGTGGCTTCCTCGGTGCACGATTTCGTAAAAGTTAACACAAAGCGGCTGAAATCTGACCTGGGGTTTTACAGACCCGAACGGACCAAAATGTCAACTTTTACGCTTGGTGCCGGGTAAATCGGTGGTGAATGTGAAATAACTCGAGTGGGAATCTGCCATGCGGGACCTCCTGGGGAAACGACAGCTTTAACCCTACGAAGCCTGCCGACACGCAGCGCCCAGTTACTGAACTGACGTACTACGACCCGAGCGAGTCCACTGACCAGGACAGCCACAGCATGGCCGCGCCGAGGGCGGTGGTAAACAGCGCGTCGAAGCGTCTCGAGCGCACCGCCACCAAGCCGATCACCTTGGAATCGCAGGTCAGGCGCATCACGGTCAGCCACAGCATGGCCGCGCCAAGCGTGAACGTGGCGCGGCGCCAGTGCTCCGTGGCGGCGTAGACGCCGGAGAGCACAAACCCCACCACAAACAGTGCGCCCATCGCGCGCTGCACCGCCACCGGCAGTGGCGAGGCGGCCGCGCCGCGGTCGTGGGGGTTGTCCAGCGTGAGCCCGTCGGGAAGCTCAGTGCTCAACCGGTCGCCCAACCGGTCGCTTCCCGGCAGCTGGATCCTGCTGTTTGCCAAACCGGCGCCCTAGCTGGCGTCCTGGCCGATGCCGGCCTGGCGTTCTGCGTTTTCCACGATGTTGCGCACCAAAAACGTGCGCGTCATCGGGCCCACGCCGCCCGGGTTCGGGGAGACCCAGCCGGCCTTGTCCCACACGTCCGGGTGCAGGTCGCCGACGGTTTTGCCGTCGACACGGGAGACGCCGACGTCGAGAAGCGCCGCACCTTCCTTGATCATGTCCGCGGTGATCATGTGCGGCTTGCCGGCGGCGGCGATGATCACGTCCGCGCGGCGGGTCTCCGCGGCGAGGTCCTTGGTGCCGGTGTGGCACAGCACGGTGGTGGCGTTGACATCGCGGGCGGTGAGCATCAGCGAAATCGGGCGTCCCACCGTCACGCCGCGGCCGATCACGCACACGATCGCGCCGTTCAGATCCACGCCGAAACGCTCCAGCAGCTTGATGGAGCCGTTCGGGGTGCACGGCAGCGGGGCGGGCTCGTTGAGCACCAGCTTGCCCAGGTTCACCGGGTGCAGGCCGTCGGCGTCCTTCGCCGGGTCAATCAGCTCCAGAATGCGGTTTTCATCCAGGTGCTTCGGCAGCGGCAGCTGCACGATGTAGCCGGTGACGGCCGGGTCGTGGTTCAGCTCGCTGATAAGCTTCTCCAGCTCCTCCTGAGTGCAGTCGCCCGGCAGCTCCTTCATGATCGACGCGATCCCCAGCTCCTCGCAGTCCTTGTGCTTCATGCGCACGTAGTTCTGGCTCGCCGGGTCCTCCCCCACCAGCACCGTGGCCAGGCCCAGGGTGAGGCCGTGCTCAGCTTTGAGACGAGCCACGCGCTCCTTCAAATCCGCGAAAATCTCCTCGCGGTAGAGTTTTCCGTCCAGTTTGATCGCAGTCACGGCCCCAATCCTAGACTGTCAGGCGTGCTCCACCTGATCTACGACAACCCGGCCATCGGCGGCAACGCCGGCGCCGCCATCCGCCTCGCCGCCAACACCGGGGCGCAGCTGCACTTCGTCGAGCCGCTCGGCTTCAACTTCGACGACAAGCACCTCAAACGCGCCGGCCTGGACTACCACGACCTGGCGGACGTGATCATCCATCCGAACATCGACGCCTGCTTCGATACCATCCCCGACTCGCGCATCTTCGCGTTCACCGCGCACACCGAGCACCACTACCACGAGGTGTCCTACCGCGACGGCGACGCGCTCATGTTCGGCAACGAGGCCAACGGCATCCCCGAGGAGCACCTCGCCCACGCGCGGATCACGCGGGAAGTCCGCATCCCGATGCTGCCTGCGCGGCGCAGCATGAACCTGACCAACTCCGCGTCAGTCGCCGTCTACGAGGCGTGGCGCCAGCTCGGGTTCCTCGGCGGCATCTGACAAGGGGTCCGTGACCTGCATCGGCGGGAGCTTGCGGGCCCGCAGCTTATCGACGATTTCACGCGCCTGCGCCGTTTCGACATCGCGTAAAGAGACACTGAACGGGCCGGGCACCATGTCCAGATCCACGTTGGCCAGGCCGAGGGCACGCTGCAGCGGTCCTTGCTCGAACGCCAGCTCCTGGATATGCGGGGTTTCCACCATCTGGTACCAGCGGCCCAGCCGGCCGGCCGTCGCGGCGACTGCGCCGTCGCGGATGGTGACGGTCTGGCGCTTCCAGTCGATCGGCGAGACCCACCGGGCGCTGCGCGGCGAGCGGTAGTCGGCGCCGGCGAGGTCCGTCAGGTCGCTGCCAGTCATCGGCCCGATGGCGTCCACCATCGCCTTCGCCTGCTCCCATGTGCCCACCGGCAAAAGTTTCGAGGTGCCGGTCTGCTTGTTGCGCTCCGAGCCGTAGCCCGCCACCACAACGGAGACGGTCCACCAGCCGAACAGCCGCCAGAACATCGGCTGGCGCAGCTGCACCGCGTGGATGCGCGAGCGTGGCACCGCTTGACGACGGCGGTTAGCCAGCCCGTACGTGAGGTGGAACATCTCCCCCTCCTTGGTACAGGTGAACCGCCAGGACTGGTCGATGGTGCGCCAGATCCGCGGCAGGAAACCCACAAGCACCGGGATGATCGCGGCGGCGGTCAGGTCCGTCCAGATCGGCACGAACGCCCACGCAATGGTGAACAACGTGGACATCTGGAACGCGGTGCCGATGAGCGACCTGCGGATCGGGATTGGTGGGACGAGGTTCGGGCCGGAGGCGTCGATAGGCAATTGCTTCTGCGGTCCCCCGATGCGGCGCAGCAGTTGCGCGCGCACCTCCTCCGCTTCATCGCGCGGCAGGTAGGTGATGTCGATGGCGGATTGCGCGTTGCCGGCGGCCTCGATGCGCACCGACGCGAGGCCGAAGATGCGCGGCGCGAAGGATTCGATGACGTCGACGGCCTGGATGCGGTCGTAGCGCGCGGCGCGGACCTGGTTGGTCAGCACGCCGCGGCGCACCTCCACCTCCTCCTCGCCGATTTTGAATCCGCTGCGGCGCCACCAGATCTGGGAGACCGCGAAAATAACCGCGAGCGCTGCGACGGCACCCGCCGCCGCCCACGCGATCTCGCGCGCGCCGACGTTTTCGCGCTGCGCCCAGTGGTAGATGGGCATGGTGAAGTTGAACAGTGCGATCGTGGCCAGGGCCAGCACGAACGCCCACACGCGAAGCAGCGGGGTGAGGCGGTGGATGCGTCGGTAGCCCTCCATGCCGGGGGTGGTGTGCTCAGTGCTCACAGGCCGCTCATCCGCTCGCGGGCTTTGACGGCCAGGCGGTCCCGCAGCGCGTCGGCGTCCTCTGCGATCAGGCCCGGAAGATCCGAATCCGACGAGCTGGACGCCGTGTGCACCTTCAGCTCCTTCAGGCCGAGGGAGCGGGAAATTGGGCCGGACTCCACATCCACGAACTGGATTCGCCCGTACGGGATCACCGTGATGGTGTGGAACATCTTTCCTTTGCTCAACACCAGCTCATTGTCCGTTTCTAGCCAGCCCATGTTGCGCACCTGGAACGGGATGAGGAAGAACCGCCAGATGAAAAAGACGCCGAACAGCCCCAGCGGGATGAGAAAACCCCAGCCCCACTCGCGGTAGCAGAGGTAGAGCCCGCCGCAGATGAAAAACATCCAGATGGCGTTGCTGACCAGCTTCGGCCACATCAGTTTCGGGGAGACCTTGTGCATCGTCTCCACCGAGGTGGGCAAAGGCTGCAGCGGTGCGTCGGACATGGCGCTCACGCTACCAGCCCGGGGTGGTGGGGCTGTTCCGGCGTAGATGCTTACTTCAGGATGCTTACCCGGCGTAGATGCTTACCCCAGGATGCTTATCCATCGAGTGCGGCTTCCCGAACTGCCTTGGGTATCTCGAGAAGTAAGCGTTTAGAAGTAAGCATCCTCGGGCGGTAAGCATCCTGGGGTAAGCATCCAGAGCCAACACCCGGCGCACCCGCCCCGAGCACGCGCCCGTCACCGGAAATCCCGGGACCCGCGCGAGAGCAGCTCCCCCATCGCCAGCGGCTCGAGCCGGTCCGCCACCACGGACACCGCCCCGGAGGCGTTTTGCACGATCCCGCGCACGACCAGCGCCTTCGCGGTGCGGGCCAACACCCGCTGTTTGTTCCACAGCCCGACGGAGATGACCACGTTGATCAGCCCGGTCTCGTCCTCCATGCCGAGAAAGGTCACCCCGCCTGCGGTGGCCGGATGCTGGCGGTGCGTGATCACGCCGGCGACGCGAACGCGGGTGCCGTCCTCCACGCCGTGCAGGAGCTCCGAGGCCGGCACCACACCCTGCGCCGACAACGCCGCGCGCACCATCTCCACCGGCATGAGCCCGGGGGTCACACCGGTGGCCGCAACGTCGGCAGCCATCAGCTCAAACGGGTTCATGCCCGGCAGCGACGGCGCCACCACCGACGACAACCCTGGCAGCATGCCCTCACGCTCCGTGGCGGCCACGCCCGCCTGCCACAGCGCCTGCCTGCGCGTGCCCCCGAAGCAGTCCAGCGCCCCCGCCCGCGCCAGCGCCTCGACGTGCTCCACGGACAGGTCGGCCCGACGCGCCAGGTCCGCGATCCCGTCGAAAGGCGCGGAAGCCTCAATCCGCAAAGCCGCGTCCGCACCCAGGCCGCGCACCAGGTTCAACCCCACCCGGATCGTCGAAGAGTCCACGCACAGCGCCTCGCACCCGGAGTTGTTCACGCACACCGGCAGCACCTCCACCCCGTGGCGGCGCGCGTCCTGGATCAAAGACTGCGGGGAGTAGAACCCCATCGGCTGCGCGCGCAAAAGCCCCACGCAGAACTCCGCCGGGTAGTGCCGCTTAAACCAGGCGGAGAAGTACACCAGCGAGGCGAACGACTGCGAGTGCGACTCCGGGAACCCGTATGCGGCGAAGGCCACGATCTTCTGCCACAGCCGCTCGGCGACCTCCGAGCCGATCTCGTTGGTGCGCCAGCACCCTTCGAAAAACCGCGACTTCAACGCCGCCATGCGAGCCGGCGAACGCTTCGACCCCATGGCCCGCCGCAGCGCATCCGCCTCGCGGCCGGAAAAGCCTGCCGCATCCACGCAGATCTGCATCAGCTGCTCCTGAAACAACGGGATGCCCAGCGTCTTGCCCAGGGCGCGCTCGAGCACCGGGTGGTCGTACTCCACCGGCTCCAACCCGTCGCGCCGCCGCAGATACGGGTGCACCGACCCGCCCTGGATCGGGCCCGGCCGAATCAACGCCACCTCCACCACCAGGTCGAAAAACCGGCGCGGCTTCAGCCGGGGCAGGGTGCCCATCTGCGCGCGCGATTCCACCTGGAACACGCCGACGGAATCGGCGCGGCAGAGCATGTCGTACACGTGGGCGTCGTCAAGCGGAAGCTCCCACAAGTGCACCGTGCGGCCGGTGGTTTCCTCCACCAGGTCCACCATGTGGTGCAGCGCCTCCAGCATGCCCAGGCCGAGCAGGTCGAACTTGACCAGGCCGGCAGACGCGCAGTCGTCCTTGTCCCACTGCACCACCGAGCGGTTTTCCATCCGCGCCCACTCCACGGGCACCACGTCCGCAATCGGTCGGTCGCAAATCACCATGCCGCCGGAGTGGATGCCCAGGTGTCGCGGCTGCCCTTTAAATTGCGCCGCCAGCTTCTCGACGCCCTCCGGCACCTCCGCCATCCCCTTCGCCCAACTATCAGCCGCGCCCTGCGCGAACCCCAAAGCACGAGCGGCGTCGCGCACCGCGCCCTTAGTCCGGTAGGTGATCACGTTGGTCACCTGCGCCGCGTTGTCGCGCCCGTAGGTGTCGTAGACGTACTGGATCACCTCCTCGCGCCGGCCCGACTCGATGTCCAAGTCGATGTCCGGCGGGCCGTCGCGGTCCGGGGAGAGGAACCGCTCGAACAGCAGCCCCGCCTCGATCGGCTCCACATTGGTGATGCCGAGCGCGAAACACACCGCCGAGTTCGCCGCACTGCCGCGCCCCTGGCACATGATGTTCTGCTTCGCGCAGAAATCCACCAGGTTGTAGACGATGAGGAAGTAGCCGGGAAAATTCAGCTCCTCGATCACCTCCAGCTCGTAGCGGATTTGGGCCATTGCTTTTCGACGCACCTCCGGCCCCCGCGACGCATAGCGAAACTGCGCACTCGCCAGCGTGAGTCCCCGCAGATGCTCCATCTCGCTGCGGCCGTCCGGCGTGGGGTAGCGCGGCAGCTCCGGCGCGACCAGGTCAAGGGTGAACGCGCAGCGTTTGGCCAGCTCGACGCTGTAGGCGAGCTTGTCCTCGCACCCCGGGTACATGCGTTGGAGCTGGTCGCCGGAGCGCAGCCAATTCGCCCCCATCGGGTGCAGGTCCCCGTGCGCCTGGGCCAGCGACTCGCGCCTGGCCAGCGCCCGCTTCGCCTGGGCCAGCCGGGCCTGGTCGCGCGTGGCCGCAGCCGGCATCGCCGTCACGATGGCGGGGAGCTGCGCTGCGTGTTTTCCCGCGTGCGCGTCTCGCGCCCGGTCCAGCGCTGCGTGCCGGTCCGCGTCCTCGGGCGTCATGGACACCACGTACTCCAGCACCACATTGTCCGCGCCGAACACGTCGACCAGGTGGTCGATTTCCCCCGCCCACCGCCAGCCGGCAAGCACCACGCAGGTGCCGCCCAGCCGGTCGCCGATCAGCTCCAGCGGCGGGTAGGCCACCTTGTCTTTCTCGCGGGTGGCCATGTGCGCGTCCGCCATCAGGTGAGAGAGGCGCTTGTACCCCTCCGGCCCGCGGGCGATCACGGGCAGGACGGTGTCGCCGAGCGTCAGCTCCGCCCCGAAGACGGTATCCAGCCCGGCCGCGGCGGCCGCCTCCGCAAACTTCACCGCGCCGTAGAACCCGTCCCGGTCCAACAGACCCACCGCGCTCAGCCCCAGCTCAACGGCCCGGGCCACCAAGTCCTCCGGCTCGCTCGCTCCGCCGAGAAAGCTATACGAGCTGACGGTGTGCAGCTCGGCGAACGGTGCCGTCGATAGGCATCGCTCGCGCGATGGAGACGTCGACTCCGCTTTGCCGTACGCAGCGCCTGCGGGCGTGCCGGTGTGGCCGACCGGCACCGGCTCCGGACCCGGGCGGCCGGAGAGGATGCGTTCGAGCCGCGACCACGACAGCGGCGCTCCCCCGTTGAACCTCATGGCGGGAACGCTACCACTGTTCGAAACTGTGTGCTACTTACTCCAAGGGGTGATGTATTCGTTCGGTTCCCACCCCTCGATCGCCGCAAGCAACTCTGCAGCCTGCGCACCGTCAATCTGCTCCCGAATGATGTCCGCATGCCCGGCATGGCGGGCGAACTCCTCCACCGCATGCACGTAGATGTAGCGCAACTTAGCTACCTGCGGCTCATCCATGCCGTACCACGGGAACGGCCCCACCGGCAGTTCCGCCTCAAGGTCACCACCGCGACACATCTCCATATAGTCAGCTCGCACGCTATCGAAGCGTTCCAAGATGCAGTCCAGCGTCTCTTCGGCAGTCGGCGTAAAGCTGGCTGCAAAGTCGGCCTGTGAGTGTTCATACCCGGCAACACCGGCACCGGAAAGCGACCCCACCATGACAAACGTGACGTGTTTGAGCAGTCCGCTAATGCTCAGCGCACTGCGGAGTGGAGTGCGCCTCGCAGCATCGTCGTCAAGCCCAAACGCGCTAGCCCGCAGCGCATTTAACTGCACGTCAAGATAGTTACAAAGCGTGTCTAGCTCATTGTCTTTGCGCGGAAAATACATCGGCATTCCTTCCTGTTGATCACTTTCCAACCGGAACCCTAAGCCCCGTTGAGGACAGCTTTTGTCCGCAGCATGGAGAAGAATGACCGCATGGCAAATACGACGCAGCGCGTGCTCCAGCTTTTGGGACTATTGCAAGCGCGAACCACGTGGCAAGCAAGCGCCCTCGCCGCTGAGCTCGGCGTCACCGAGCGCACAGTGCGCCGCGATATCGCGCGGTTGCGCGATATGGGCTACCCGGTCAATTCCAGCAGCGGGATCGAGGGCGGCTACCAATTGGGCACTGGTCGCCATTTACCGCCCCTACTCCTCGACGACACCGAGGCCGTCGCGCTCGTCGCGAGTCTGCGCATGACGGCCCTGAACGGCACCGACAACGCTGGAGCAGCTGCGCTTCGCGCCTTGGCCAAGATTGATCATATCTTGCCGCCCCACCTGCGAGCCCTAGCATCAGCGGTTGATAACGCGACAACAGCGCTCCCCTATGAGCGCCCGACCGTCGAACTACAACTACTCACCCAACTCGCCACTTCACAGCGGGACCACACGCTCGTACGTTTCACCTACAGCAAGCCCAACGGCACATCATCCACGAGGGAAGTTGAACCAGCCCGGCTCATGACCCAAGGCGAGCTCTGGTACCTCCAAGCATTTGACAAAAGCAGAGACGACTGGCGCACTTTTCGCCTCGACCGAATAAGCAACGCACAAACAACATGCTGGGGTTTCACCCCGAAGGTTCCACCACCCCCGGACTTCAGCAGCGATATCGCAAAACGCTATCCCTGCGTCATCCGTGTGGAGCTGGAAAGCTCACCCGAGCTGGTGGCCGAACGGATCCCCCCTCCCTATCGCACCGACCTAGAGGTAACCAAAAATGGATGCGCTTTCCTCACCGGCGCACCAAATTGGGACGATCTTGCATGGCACCTTCTTTGGGTATGCCGCGACCTGGACTGCAGGATGAAGCTGGATGCAAGCACAGAGTCAGACCACCTCCGAGCAGCATTACACGACATCGGCCAAGCTGCGCTTTTGTTAGCACAGGCATAGAAGCGCGAACTGCTTCGTTCTAAAAAATAGACTAAGCGGTACATAGGGTGCTAGATTCTGACCCGTCATAGATTCCCAACCCAAGGAGACTCCAATGCGTATCAAGCGCACCCTCGCAACCGTTGCCGCGGCTGCCCTCGCCACCACGGGCTTGGTCGCCTGCTCCAACGAGTCCGAAGACACCGCTGGCACCGCAGCCGCCGACGGCGACAACGTCACCGTCAAGATCGGCACCACCGAGGCCGACCAGGAAGCGTGGCGCGTGTTCAAGGACCTGGCCAAGGACAACGGCATCACCCTGGACATCGTCTCCTTCTCCGACTACTCCCCGGTCAACGAGGCACTCGCGCAGGGCGAGCTGGACGTGAACAAGTTCCAGCACATCAAGTACCTCGCCGAGTACAACAAGGCCTCCAACAACGACTTGCGCGTCGTCGGCTCCACCGAGATCGTGCCGCTGGCGCTGTTCTGGAAGGACCACGACTCCATCGACGGCATCGAGGGCGAGTCCGTGGCCATCCCGAACGACCCGTCCAACCAGGGCCGCGCCATCAACGTGCTGGTCCAGGCCGGTCTGCTCACCCTGAGCGACACTGTCGCAGACGAGCTCGCCCCGACCCCGGCGGACATCGACAAGGCCGCCTCCAAGGTCACCGTCACCCCGGTGGACGCGTCCCAGACCCCGTCCGCCTACAACGAGGGCAAGCCGGCCATCATCAACAACACCTGGCTGGACCGCGCCGGCATCGAGCCGGGCCTGGCCATCTTCCAGGACGACCCGGAGTCCAAGGAGGCTGAGCCGTACATCAACGTCTTCGCCGCCCAGGCCGACAACATCGACGACGAGACCCTGAACAAGCTGGTCGAGCTGTGGCAGACCCCGGAGGTCGCCGAGGCCGCGGCCAAAGACTCCAAGGGCACCTCCGTGCCGGTCTACCGCGAGCAGGCTGAGCTCAACGAGATTCTGGACCGCCTCCAGAACAAGTAAGTCTCCACAAACCCCCAACTAAGCAAAAGGAGCACGTTTTATGCGTACCAAGCGCGTTATCGCCGCTGCGGCGGCATCGCTCATCGCGGCCACCGGGCTGGTGGCCTGCTCGTCGGAGACGGATTCGTCGACAAGCAATGGCGATGGCGACAAGGTCACGGTGAAGATCGGCACCACCGACGCCGACCAGAAGGCCTGGAGTGTCTTCGCCGACGAGGCGCAGAAGGCCGGCATCGACCTGGACATCATGCGGTTCACCGAGTACCCGCAGGTCAACCCAGCGCAGGTCGAGGGCCAGATTGAGATCTCGAAGTTCCAGACCATCAACTACCAGGCCCAGTACAACGCCACCGCCGGCAAGGACCTGCGCATCATCGGCTCCGGCGAGATCAACATCTTGGGCCTGTACTGGAAGGACCACGACTCCCTCGACGGCATCGAGGGCACCGAGGTCGCGATCCCGAACGACCCGTCCAACCAGGGCCGCGCGATCAACGTGCTGGTCCAGGCCGGTCTGGTGACTCTGCGCGACGGCGCGCCGAAGCTGACCCCGACCCCGGCCGACATTGACAAGGACGCCTCCAAGGTCAAGGTTGTCGCCGTGGACGCTTCCCAGACGCCGAACGCCTACAACGAGGGCCGCCCGGCGGTCATCAACAACAACTGGCTGGCGCGCGCGGGCATCGACCCGGCCTCCTCGGTGGCCGCGGACGACCCGAACTCGGAGCTGGCGGAGCCGTACATCAACGTCTTCACCGTCTCCGGCGACGACCTGGACAACGAGACCTACGAAAAGATCGTGGACGTCTGGCAGTCCGAGGAAGTCACCGCAGCGCTCAACGAGGACTCCAACGGCACCGCCGTGCAGGTCCAGCGCCCCAAGGAGGAACTCAACGAGATCCTCGACCGCCTTGTGGAGGAGTACAAGTAGATGACAAACACCGGCACCCGGATTGAGTTCCGGAACGTATCCAAGGTCTTCAAAACCAAAGACCGCGAGGTCACAGCCGTCGACGACGTCACCCTGACCGTCGAGCCGGGCGAGATCCTCGGCGTAATCGGCTATTCGGGTGCCGGCAAGTCCACGCTTGTCCGCCTCATCAACGGCCTGGACATGCCGACCTCGGGGCAATTGCTTCTCGACGGCACCGACGTAGTCGGCATGTCCGAGCGCAAACTGCGCGAGATCCGCCGCAACGTCGGCATGATTTTCCAGCAGTTCAACCTCTTTTCCTCCCGCACCGCCGCCGGCAACATCGAGTACCCGCTGAAGCTGGCCGGTGTGGACAAACAGGAGCGCAAGCGCCGCGTCGCCGAGCTGCTCGACTTCGTCGGCCTGTCCGAGCGCGGCGAGAACTACCCGGAGCAGCTCTCCGGCGGCCAGAAACAGCGCGTGGGCATCGCCCGTGCGCTGGCGACCAACCCGTCGCTGTTGCTTGCCGACGAAGCCACGTCCGCCCTGGACCCCGAAACCACCCACGAGGTGCTCGGCGTGCTGCGCCGGGTCAACGAGGAGCTCGGCATCACCATCGTGGTGATCACCCACGAGATGGACGTCATCCGCGCCATCGCCGACAAGGTCGCCGTCATGGAGGACGGCCGGGTGGTGGAGTACGGCAGCGTCTACGACGTGTTCGCCAACCCGCAGACGTCTGTGGCGCAGCGCTTCGCCGCCACCAGCCTGCGCAACCGCCCCGACGAGGTGGAGGCGCGCGAGCTTCTGTCCAAGCCGGGCCGCCTGTTCACCGTGGATTTGACGGAGGATTCCGGGTTCTTCGGCGCGGCGGAAGCCGCCCGCGAGCGCGGCGTGTCGGTGGAGCCGGTGCACGCCGGCATCACCACCTTGCAGGAGCGTTCCTTCGGCAAGATGACTGTGCGCCTCAACGGCGACGACGCCGCCATCAACGAATTTTTGGCCACCCTGCAGCAAAGCACCGAGATTGAGGAGATCACCCGATGAACCCGTCAAGCACTGGCGTAACCGAGTACATCCTCGCTGAGCCGAACTGGGACACCCTCGGCCCCACCTTCCTCGAAGCCATCGGCGACACCCTGTGGATGGTGGCGATCACCATGGTCGTCGGCGGCTTCTTCGGCCTGCTTCTGGGCCTGTTTCTGTACACCACCCGCCCGGGAGGCATCCTGCAGAACAAAGCGGTGTACACCATCATCAACGTGGCGGTGAACTTCTTCCGCCCCATCCCGTTCATCATCATGATCGCGATGCTCTACCCGCTGACCCTGCAGGTGGTGGGCACCGCCATCGGCCGCGCCGCGGCGACGTTTGTGATGTGTTTTTCCGCCACGTTCACCGTCGCCCGCATTGTGGAGCAGAACCTGGTGGCCATTGACCCCGGCGTGATCGAGGCGGCCCGGTCCATGGGTGCGAGCCCGTGGAAGATCATCACCTCGGTGATCCTGCCGGAGGCGCTCGGCCCGCTGATTCTGGGCTACACCTTCATCTTCATCGCGGTGATCGACATGTCCGCCATGGCCGGCTACATCGGCGGCGGCGGCGTGGGCGACTTCGCCATCGTGTACGGCTACCGCGCGTTCGAGCCCCAGGTCACTTGGGCTGCGGTACTGGTGATCGTGGTCATCGTGCAGCTGGCGCAGTTCCTGGGCAACTGGCTGTCCAAGAAGGTCATGCGCCGGTAAGTTTGGGTGCCATGAAGGTTGCGGCGTTCGACTTCGATGGCACTCTCCACCACCCTCCCCACGGGTTTCGCGAGGAGGACATCGCCGCGATAGATGCCTGGCGTGAAGCCGGGCATCTTGCCATTTCTGCCACCGGCCGCTCCCGCACTGCGCTGGCGTACGGGATGCGCGGCAGCGGGTTGCGCTTCGACTACCAGGTGCTGTCCAACGGCGGTTCCGCCACGGACGGGGCGAACCGTCAGCTCATCTTCGGCCACGAGGTCGCAGGCTCCGTGCTGCAGGCGACTTTGGACGCCTTCGGTTCCCGCGACGGCCTGGCCATTTTCGGCACCACCCTGGGCAGCGTCGACGGGGTGTTCGCCAACAACACCGGCGTCACCCACACCTTCACCGCGCACTTCCAGCAGATGTCACCCGCGGAAATCCCCGCCCACCGCTTCGCCGTCGTGCCCATCTGGGTGCCGGGTAACGCGGACCTGCGCGCGGAAGTCGTCGAGTGGGCGTCCGCGCTCGGCGAGGTCGAGGTCGCGCAGAACCAGGATTACATCGACCTCATGGCCCCGGGCCGTTCTAAAGGCTCAGGCATCCTGCAGCTTCTCGACGAGCTCCGCCTCCCCCGCGAATCCCTCCAGCTCTACACATTCGGCGATTCCTGGAACGACCTGCCCATGCACGCCATCGCGGATACCTCCCACAGTTTCCACCACTCGCCCGCCGAGGTGCGCGCCGCCACGGACCGCGTCATCGGCTCCGTGGCGGAGGTCCTGGGCGAGTACATGTAGCGCCCCTCGCAGATCTGTGGCGCCGAAGGCGGCAAGCAGGAAGCTAACCCCGCGGGGTCACCGACGCTGCGACCCAGGCCGTGCTCTCCTTCGGCGGCTTCCCGCACGAGTCGACCACGCCAGACACCGGGCGCTGCTCCAGCTGCACCTCGTAGACCTGCCCGGACGCGGTGTCGGTGACCAGGGCGGAGTCTCCACCAGACGCGGCGACCTCGAACTGGCCGTAGCGCGCACCGGGCACCTCTGCGGCGACGGCGAGCTCGGCCACCTGCTCGACGGGGCCGAGGGTGCCGCGGCCGCGGTTGCCGGGGACGAAGTAGAGGCCTTCGGATGCGTCGGCAAGCATGGCGTCGGCGGCCTCGATGTTCATGCGGCCGAAGCTGTAGGCCCACGGCAAAAGCAGCATCGTCGGCGCGAAGCGGTGTCCCTTGATGTGGGAGGTCTCCCACACCACGTCGTTGCCGGGGCCGAACGGGTGGCGCGCGTGCAGCTCGTTGAGCAGCGGGCGGCCCTTCGCCGCGCAGCAGCGGTCGCGCTTGGCGTGGGTGCAAATCAGCAGCAGCGGGCGCTCGCGGCGCTCCGCACCGTTGCGGCCCGGGCCGGACAAGTCCAGCTCCAGCAGCTCGTCGGGGCTGTCAACGTGCTTGACCTCGGTGACGGCCTCATCGGCGAAGACGAGGTAGAGGTGGTGGTCGCTGATGTTGCGCCCCTCGCGCGTCGGGTGGCGGATCAGCAGCAGCGTCGCGTCGTGGGCCTCCAGCATGGGGGCGAGCTTGGCGGTGAGTTCCTCGCCGAGGGCGGCGTCGCCCATGACGTCGCGGGGCCAGGCCTCCGGCCACTCGAAAAGCACGTACACCGCGCCGGGCTTGGCGGTTCCCGGCAGCGGTTCAACCTCTACGTCAGAGCAGGGCAGTTGTTGCATGGCACCACCATAGCCAACAGGGCAAATTCACTCCCGGGACCACGTCTTGGACACCACTCCAAGGTATAACGGTTGTATAACCTTTTACGATCCAGCCCTTTTCCTTTTTGATCTCACCTGACCTCTGGCTACGGTGACTGGGTGTTTAAAATTTCCGGTCTTTCCCGCGCGGCGCTCGCGGGCGCGTGCGTGGCGGTTTCTGTCGCGTGCGGCGCCTGCAGCGTTGTCGACGACGGCGCCGGGAAAACGCTGGCGGGCAGCATCGCCTCCCCCACCACGAAGCTGCAGCCGCTGGGCACAGCCGACCCGGCACCGAAGACGCAGCGCCCGTCGGAGCCGTCGCGCCTGGCCGTGGTCGGCGTCCGCGTCGGCGCGCACGAGGGCTTCGATCGCGTGGTGGTGGACTTGGAGGGCGACGGCGATCCGGGCTGGTTCGTGGGCTACACCTCCACCCCGATGCAGGAAACGGTGGGCCAGCCGCTGCAGGTGGCGGGCAACTTCTTCCTCAACATCAACGTCGACGGCACCGTGTACCCCTTTGAGCTGGGCAAGGGCAACGAGGTCCCGGTGACCATGGCGGGCGATACCGGCAACGTCATCGACGTGATTAGCGCCGGCACGTACGAGGGCCGCAGCCAGGTCGTGGTGGGCCTGCGCTCCGAGCTGCCGTACTCGGTGCAGGTACTGGAGAATCCGAAGCGCGTTGTCGTGGACATCGTGCAGAAGTAACCCCTAATACACAGCCTCCACGCGCCAGCTGCGCCGGCTCCACACCAAAAGCCAGCCGGTCACGGCGCCCTCTTCCCCGCCTTCGCGGCCCACAACCTGCATGCGCGCGACGCGGCCTGCGGGCAGTTCGGTCTGCGTCCACCAGCCCGCGTCCACGGGCCACGGGCCCGCCCACCCGGTGACCAGGTAGCGCTTCTCGCCCCAGGCCAGCCCGTACGGTTCGCTGCTCAGCATCGCTTCGGCGGTGACGATGACGGGGGCACCGGTAGCGCTGATAAGCATGATGCGCGAGGCCGGGTGGTCGATGCCGCCGCCGAGGCGCGCGGGCAGGGGTTGTGGGATCGCCCCGGGCCACGATTGCCTATCGACGTCCTCCGGTTCCTCCCCGAACGGCACCATCGCCACGCGCTCGGCCACCCCGCGCCCGCCGACAAGGCGCGGCTGGAGCACAGCATCGATGCCGAGTTGGGATTGGACGCGCTCGACCACCCGGCGAGCGGTGTCGGTGGACGCGCCGTCGGACCACAGCTCGCCGACTGGTTCGGGCGCAGCGAATTCGAGCGGCTCGAGGATGAGGCTGGTGATTGCGCCGTGTCCATCCGGGTCATCCTGACCTCCCGAAGCGGAGCGGAGGGAGGTCAGCCAGCCGTCGAGCTGCCAGCGCACGCGATCCGCGGTGGCGGCTTCGGTGAGTGGTTCGCGGGTGCGCCAGACGCGTTCGACGCGGGTGCCGTCGTGGAGCTCGGCGACAACTTTCAGGCGCAGGCAGTTTCGCCCGGTGTCTTTGAGCCGTTCGTGCAGGCTGGCGGCAAGGGCGCGGGCGGCGAACGCGGCTGCGTCCACGCGCTCGATCGGGTCCTCGGGCGTGATCGCCACAGCGAGGTCCTCCACCGGCAGCTCCGGGGCGACGCGGCGGTCCGGCGCGGCGGAGGCGATGCGGTGGATGCGCATGCCTTGGGTGCCGAAGCGGGTGGTCACCGCGTTCGGCGGCAGCTTCGCCAGCTCCCCGAGGGTGGTAATGCCCAGCTGGCCGAGCGCTTTGACGGTGTCCATGTCCGCGGCGAGCGATTCTTCCGCCACCAGCACGCCCAGCGGCTGCGCGGCCAAAAACTCGGCCGAGCCACCCGGCGGGACAACTTGGGAGGCGCGCGCGGCGATGAGCGCGGTGGCGATCTCGTCAGCGGCGCCGGCCTGGGTGTCGATGCCGCGGCGCGAGGCAGCGTCGATAAGCATCTCAAGCGCTTTGTCCTCGGCCCCGTGGAAGCGGCCCGCGGCGTCCACGTCCACCACCACGAGCCCGGGGCGCAGGACCTCCACGCTGGCGGCGACCTCGTCGAAGCTGGCGGCCAGCGAGGCGAACATGCGCCCGTCGCGGTCCGGGTTGTCCTCTATCACCGTCAGTTCGGGCGCGACCGCCTGGGCGTTGCGCACCCGCATCCCGCGGCGGATGCCCAGCTGGCGCGCGGCGTGCGAGCACACCTTTATCCGGTGCTGCGCCGCGATCGCGATCGGTTCCGCCAGCTCATCGCCCGATTCCAGCCGCGCGGCCTGCACCGGCCAGTCCGGGAACCACAGCGCCGCGGCCCTCATGTGACGGCCCGGAGCCTTCGCTTCTCGACGCCTCCGGTGCCCAACGTCACCCGCGCACTCGCGGGACGGTAGCCCTTGGCCTGCGCGCGGACGTCAAAGTCGATGCCGGTGATGCGTCCCGTCCCCCGGCCGATGCCGTGGAACTGCGCGAGCTGGCCCGTGACGGTCAGCGCCGGCGAGGGCACCTCCACGTTCACGCACACCAGCGCGGCCTGACCTTTACGGATCCGGGCGAGCAGGGGGCGTGCGCGCACCGGGGTGAGCTGGAACGTGCTGCGGGTGCGCAGCACCACCAGGTCGAGGCCCTCGGCGAGCACGCCCGCGACGCTCAAGTCGTCGAGGCCCGCGTCCGGCACCGCCACCACCCGCTCCATCGCGCCCGCGTCGTCGCCTGTACCGATGCCGGCGTAGGACAGCTCCGGCCACCCCACCACGCCAGCGCGCCCACCGGCTTGTGCCACCTGGCTGATCAGCTCCACGATCAGCGCCGGGGTGTCGCTGACGTGCGTGACCGCCCGGCGCGGCAGGCCACCGTTCGGCAGCACGAGCGAAAGCCCGCCCGCCACCGCAAGGGTCTCCGCGTCCTCGACGACCTGCTGCGGAACCTCCCCGCCGATAGCGGCCATGCGGGCGCGCAGCTCGGCGATCTGGTCGGCGCGCGACTGCTGAGCTGGCGGTTCATCCACAACCGCCAGGTTTGCCGCCGCTGCCGACGCAGCTCGAATAGGTGTTCCACTCACGCCAGACAGTATGCACCCCGGGGCCGACACAGGCAAGGTTGCTGGTCGAACATGCTTTCTACTTCGTCTCCATAAGAACCTGACTCATGGGAGTGATGCAGAACATATTCCTTGCGGTGTCTGTGTACCCTCCGTATGTGAGTCACCTATCAGATTGGAGTCAATTATGAAACCGAGCAAAAATCAGTCGCGTGGGTTCGTTGCACTCGCGATCGGCGGGGCAGCACCTCTTCTTGGAGTAACAACCCCTGTAACAGGAGCTGCCATTGCTGGTTGGGGTCTCGCTGCTGTGGCCTTTCCTGTCTCCGCTTTCTTCTTCCATCGAGCGAAGGATGACGACAGAGCGCGCGCGTAAAGTGCGCGCGGCTGCACTGGGTTCGGCCTACTGAGCAAGCACCCCACGACGGGCGCGGCGATCGCCTCACCATCCGTCGCCATGAGCCAGAGTTTTGGCAAGCAAGCGAATGTGCTGTGATACGAGAGGTTCAAACGTGCAATGCAGAAGAGTTTAGAGGCATAAGAAGGCGGCGGAGCGCCCTGGTAACGTCGCCCTTCGTGATCCCCATCAGCGCAGCAGAGGTCCGCAACCGCGTCAAGCCGATCCCCACCCCGACCGTCGTGCGGGCGCTGGGGTCACTCGCCGTGGGCGGGTCCGTCGGCGTGATGGCCTCACAGGCGCCGCTGGGAATCAAGGCGGTCGTGGCAGTGCTTTGCGCCGTTGCCGCCGTCGCCGTCACGCTGCTGCACCCCTACCGCAAACAGCTCAGGGCGTTTGCGGAGGAGAAGAACGTGGCCAGGGTGCCGTCGATAGGCATGGTGCTCCCCCTGATGCTGTGGTGGCTGCTCCTGATGCTCGCGCCGCTCGCGCATTGGTCCGCGGTGGGCGCGTGGGTTGCGGGCGTGCTGGCGGCCGCGGCGACATGGGTGCTGTACCCGCATGTAGACGGGTCGCGGCGCCTCGCGTACGCATAGAGCTACTCGAAGGAATCTACTCGAAAGGCTTTCTAGTAGACGAGTTTTCGCAGCTCAACCTAGAAACATTCCCTTTCGAGTAGCTTTCTAGTAGCTTTCGAGCTACCGCAACGGCCCCTCCAGCAGCCACACTGCCCGAGGGTCCCGCGGACCTTTACCGCGCCATTGAATAAGCCCCTCTTCCCGCAACGCCTTCAACGCGCGGCGGGCAGGGGGGTTTGAAATACCCAAAGCATCCGCAACCTCCCCCGTAGACATTGGCCGGCCTTTCGCTTGCATGACTGCCAGGACGCTACCGGCGTGGGGCGGGAGGGAGTCCGCGGTCTTCGGATCAAGCCGCTGAACCGCCTTCAACGTAAGCAGAACACTTCCGCTCGTCTGCTGGTAAATCGGGTCCGCAAAACCCACTCGCCGCATGCCAGCGAACATACGGCGAATGCCCTCGCCGAGTTCTTGGCCAATCCGAAGCTCCGCCGTCACGCGGGCAATGAGGGGATTGCGCGCAAAACGGGCAATAGATTCGGGCCGTGTGGGGTCCACCAACCCGGGAAAGCGCCCCGGACTCGAAACTTCGATGCGAGATGGATAGATCTCAAACCGCACATGGTCGCCAGCCATGCTGTACGACCGGTGAATGACAGCATTCACCAACCCCTCAAGCCAAACGTCGTGCGGGATAAGGTTTTCATCCTCGAACAAACCCGAAGCCCCCAGTCTCCGAACTTGAGGCAGCATCCCCTCAATCACCTGCTGAGCTTCCTGAATTTGCTGCGGCAACGGGCCCCCGAACCGTTCATCGGCCAAAAGCTGCTGCTGGTGACCCGCGAGCCGTTCATCCTCACCGAACCGAAGAACTCGGACATGCGCATTAGGAAAGAACTCTTGCGGGTCTTTACCAAAAAGTAAGAGTGCTGCTGTACGGGGTCTGCCTTCGCGGTCGATGAGATTTCTTGCTCTGAGAGCGTCTTCAGCGGATGAGGAACCAATAGCGTTGGCATATTCACCAACTGCCTTCATATCGATATCACCCATATCGACACGGGGCGGTACCGTCGCATCGAACTGCTGCTCGCCCTTGGTGTAACGCAGTTCGAGAATGCCGTCTGCATTCAGCAACCGAGATTCGTCGCCGACACGCAGGAAACAGTCTCCCGACCGCAAATAATGCACACGCTCACTCGGGTCCACATGAAACAGGTAAACCTGCGCACCGTCGCCGACATCAAACGGCTCGATCCGAACACGCACGGTTGGATCCGTGTGGTCAAGCGATGTTTGTCTCAAATCATTGTCCTGTTTAGGCGTCGGCACCCCATCGAACTCCCGGTCAGTAATTCCGACAGCAATAATGCCGCCCTCCGCATTAGCCATGCCGACGATGGTTTTGGCGAGATCTTTCGGCTTGATACGGAAAGACTTTCGCTCGAACCATTGATCTTCCGGCAGACGCAGGAGGAGGCTTGGGTCATCTCGATAGTTTCTTTCGGGGTTCACGCGAGGAATTCTACTCGAAAGGCTTTCTAGTAGACGAGTTTTCGCAGCTCAACCTAGAAACATTCCCTTTCGAGTAGCTTTCTAGTAGCTTTCTAGTAGCTTTCGAGCTCCGCAGGAGCGCCCCTTCGCACAGACCCCTAGTAGCAAAGCCCTATTAAGGCCGAAATCGGCGCATACTCGGGGTCTGTCACTGGGGGTCTGTGGGCGGCACGGCGCAATCGCCACAGCAAAACAGCCCCGCCCCGCCCCGCCGCGCCAGAACCCGGCTGCGAAGTCCAACTAACCCACGGATAATGGCGCGCATGGCTCAAAACTCATCGACATCGCTTCAACACATGTGGGACACCCGCCCGCGCCGCATCCCGAAGGACGAGGGCGGACGCGCCGTCATCGCCGGTGTCTGCGTCGGCGCCGGTGAGCGCTACAAGGTGGACCCGGTGGCCATGCGCATCGCGTTTGTGATCTTCAGCCTCGTTTTCGGCGGCGGCATCTTCGCCTACCTGCTGTGCTGGTTTGTCATGCCGCGAGTGGGGATGAACATCACTCCGGCCAAGGCGATCGTCACGCCGAAATCGGAGCTCACCCCGCACGAGATCGAGGAGCGCAAGCCCGGGTGGTGGCTGCTCATCGGCCTGATTATCTTCCTGCCCGCGCTTAATCAGGCGGGGGACCTGCGCGGCACCCTGATCAGCTTCGCCGCGTTCTTCTTCGTCTGGTTCTTCACCTACGCGCGCCAACCGGAACCGCCGGCAGGCCCCAACAGCAACGACGACCTGGTCTGGCGCTAGCCAGCAAAACCAACTAGCGGTAGCGCTTCGGCACGTCCGGCTCGCCGAGCGTGAGCATGAGCCGGTTCGCCCAATTGAAGAACGCGGACGAGTTCACCACGTCCAGTACCGCCAGGTCGTCCAGGCCAGCGGCCCGCAGCGCGTCCACCTGCGGCGCGCCGAACTCGTAGGGGGTGCGGGTCAGCGCCACTGCGGCGTCGCGGATGGCGTTCCACAGCTCGGAGTTCAGGTCGGCGGTGACGCCTTCGTCGAGAAGCGTGTTGATGGCCTCCGCGTCGCCGCCCTCCTCCTTGGAACGGCCCTGGTGCACCGACGCGCAGTACTCGCAGCCGTTGAGGCGCGAGGCCACGGTGGCGGCGAGTTCGCGCTCGGCGCGGCCCAGCCCGCCTTCGGTGTTGTAGAAGATGTCCAGGTCCGTCAGCGTGCGGGCCTTGAGCGCCTGCGGGTCGCGCGCGAGCAGGCGGAAGTACTCCATGTCGGCGCGCTCGGGCTTGATCAGCGCGTCGATGTGCTCGTCGGTTAGCTCGTCCTTTTCCAGCGGCGCCACCCACGGCTTCCAGCCCAGCGGGTGCGCGACAAACTTCTCGGGCGCGACCACCTCGGGCTGCAAGGTGGCCTCCGCGGGCGCCCAGCCGGGATCCGCAACGCCGGCTCGCCTATCGACGCCCTCCGGCACCTCGCCGCCACCCGCCAGCACACGCACGCCGTGCACGACACGCAGCTGGAACGCCACAAAGGCGATGAGCTGGCCGAGCGAGACAATCGCGTTTTCGTTGTAGCCCGCTTCCTGCAGGTGCCCGATCGCCGCGGGGGAAGCGTCCTTCGGGTGGAAGGTGAGCAGGTGGGCGAAGTCGAACGCGGCGGCCAAAGCCCCCTCGCCGAAGGTCACGAAATCGCCGCCCGCGTAGGGGCCGGCGGACACACCTGCGCGCACGGCGTCGTCGACCACGGCGACGAGCGACTCGTCTTCGTCGGTAAGCAGGTCGGTGTAGAAGGCCGCGGCGCGCTTCGCGCCGGAAACACCGGCGATGAACGCGGCGACGGCGTAGCGGGTGGCAACCGGCAGCGCCTGAATCAGCGCGTCGTCGGTGGGCTCGAATAGCGCCTCGAAGCTGCGCTGGGCGTTGTCCACGGCCTCGGGACGGCGGCGGCGCAGCTCGGCGAGCTCCGCCGGGGTCTCGGCCAGGGCGTCAATAATGTCGGTGCGGTTAGACAACAAACTCTCCTAACTGTCGGGCGCGGAACACGGTGCCGGGAATGGCGTTGATGAGCTCGCGGGTGACATCGTGCTTCGGGTGTGCAAACACGTCGTTGGTCGCCCCGTATTCCACCTGGCGGCCGCGGCTGAACACGCTCACGGTATCCGAAATCTGGCGTACCACCGCCAGGTCGTGGGAAATGAACACGTATGTCAGGCCGAGCTCGCGCTGCAGGTCCTCCAAAAGCTCGAGGATCTGGGCCTGCACGGTCACGTCGAGCGCGGAGACCGCCTCGTCCAGCACCACCAGCTCCGGCTCCACAATGAGTGCACGGGCGATGGCCACGCGCTGGCGCTGCCCGCCGGACAGCTGTGCCGGGGTGCGGGAGGCAAACTGCTTCGGGTCCAGCGCCACGCGCGCCAGGAACTCGTCTGCGCGCTTGAGCGCCTCACGTTTGGAGGCGCCGGCGAGGTTGCGCAGCGGCTCGGCGACGATCTCGCCGACGCGCATCTTCGGGTCCAGCGAGGAGTACGGGTTCTGGTACACCATCTGCACCCGGCCGCGAAGGGCCCGCTGCTGCTTCGGTGTCAGCCCCGTCAGCTCCGTGCCGTCTAGGGTGATGCTTCCCGCGGTGGGCTGGTTGAACATGGAAATCGCGCGCCCGGTGGTGGTCTTGCCGGAGCCGGAGCCGCCGACCAGGGCGTGGGTGGAGCCGCGCGCCACATCGAAGGAGATGTCCTCCACCGCCGTGAAGTCGCCGTAGCGCTTGGTCAGCCCGCTGACGGTAAGGAGGGGCTCGGGGGTGACCGGAGGCCGTCGATAGGCATCTGCGACCGCAAGCGAGGGCACGTTGGCCAGCAGGCGCTTCGAGTAGTCCTGCTGCGGGCTGGTCAGCACCTGGCCCACCGGGCCGTGCTCGACCACGCGTCCGCGCTCCATGATCACAACATCGTCCGCCCGGTCGCCCGCGACGGCGAGGTCGTGAGTGATGAAGATGATGCCAAGGCCCAGCTCAGCGCGCATCTCGTCCAGCAGTTCCAGAATGGTCTTCTGCACCGTCACGTCGAGCGCGGACGTCGGCTCGTCCGCAATCAGCACCTCGGGCTCGAGCGCCACGGCGGCCGCGATGAGCACGCGCTGCTTCATGCCGCCGGACAGCTCGTGCGGGTACTGGTTGTAGCGGCACTCCGGGTCGTCGATGCCCACGCGTTCCAGCAGGGCAATTGCTTTGCGACGGCGCTCCGCCCCATCACCGACCCCATGAATTTCCAGACCGTCCTCAACGGACGCACCGATGGTCTTCAACGGGTTGAGCGAGTTGTTCGGATCCTGAGGCACCAGCCCGATCTTCGTGCCGCGCAACTTGCGCCACTCAGCGTTGGTCAGGCCGGACAGCTCCTGGCCCTTGAAGCGGATGCTGTCGGAAAGCACGTTGCCGGAAGGTCCCAGCAGGTCCAGCGCCGCCATGGCGGAGGTGGTCTTGCCAGAGCCGGACTCGCCCACAATGGCAGTCATGTTCCCGGCCTCGACGGAAAACGAGATATCGCGCACCACCGGGTCCGCGTCGCCGTACGCGACGGTCAGGCCGCTGACTTCAAGCAGAGGCGTGGTCACTTCACATCACCTTCCTGTTGGATCACCTGGGACAGGTGGTTGGCGGACATCACAGTGGCCACGATGGCCAGGCCGGGCAGCAGGATCAGCCACCAGGCGGTTGCCATGAAGTCGCGGCCTTCCGCGATGAGCAGGCCCCACTCCGGGGTCGGCGGCGGCGCGCCGTAGCCCAAAAAGCCCAGGATGGACAGCTGCAAGATGGCGGTGCCGAACTGCAGCGCGGCCAGCGCCAGCACCGGGGTCAGCGAGTTCGGCAGCACGTGGCGGAACAGCACCTGGGCCTGCGTGGCGCCGGAGCCGTAGGCGGCCTCGACGAAATCCGCGTTAGCGATCTGGATCACCTGCGAGCGCGCCAGGCGCGCGAACGTGGCCACCGACGTCATGCCGACGGCGAACGCCGCCTGCAGGGAGCCAAAGCCGGTGACGATGATGATGGACAGCGACAGCAGGATGCCGGGGATGGCCAGCAGCACATCCACCAGGCGCATCAGCACCGTGTCCACCCAGCCGCGCTGCGTGCCGGCGATCAGGCCGATCAGGGTGCCCAGCACCAGGCCGACGGCCACGGCGATCACCGCACCCAGCAGCGACTGGCGCGCACCAAAGACCACGCGCGAGAACAGGTCGCGGCCCACCGCGTCGGTGCCGAAGATGTACTCGCCGTTGGGGGAAAGCAGTGCCACGTCGACGCCGTTGTACGGGTCGTGCGGCGCGAAGATGCCCGGCACGATCGCCCACAGCGCGGCGATGGCCAGCACGATCAGCGACAGGATGGTCGCCGGCGAGCTCCAGTGGCGGTGCTTGCGGGCCTTGCGCGGCCGGTTGTCCTTCTGCGGCGCGCGCTGGTTGTGCACCAGGTTGGTCGTGCTCATCGGACGGCCTCCTTTGCGGTCGTAGCCGGGGTGTGTGCGGCGGTCTGCTCCTCAGGGGCCGCCGGGGTGGTCGCGGTCTGCGCCGCAGCCTGGTCGCGCAGGCGCACGTCCAGCACCGGGTAGAGCAGATCCACGATCAGGTTGATCATCACGTACGCGGTGGCCGCGATGAGCACCACGCCCAGCAGCACCGGCATGTCGCGGCTGGACACGGCGTTGACGGTCAGCGAGCCCAGCCCGGCGCGGCCGAAGACAGTCTCGGTGACCACGGCGCCACCGACCAGCTCGCCGAACAGCAGGCCGGCCATGGTGATCGCGGGCAGAAGCGAGTTGCGCAACACGTCGCGCCAGAAAATGCGGGCCTCGCTCGCGCCGCGGGCGCGCACGACCTGCACGAACGGCTGGGCGCGGACCTCGTCGATGGAGCGGATGAGCACCTGCATCAGCGGCGCGGCCATGGGTACGGCGAGGGTGAGCGTGGGCAGGATCAGCCCCTCCAGCGGGGTCGGGTCAACCACGTTGACCCAGCCCAGGCGGAAGGAGAAGAATTGCAGCAACAAGATGGCGATCCAGAAGCCCGGCAGGGACACCATGAACGACGGTAGGGCGCGCACTGCGCTGCGCAGCGCACCTGCGCCGGGCAGGGTGGCCACGTACGCGGTGGCCAGCGCCACCACGATGGCTAAGCCCACGGACGTCGCGGCAAGCGCGAACGTGTGCGGCGCGGCGTCCGTGATCAGGTCGAACACGGGCGTGCCGGATGCCACCGAGTAGCCCAGATCGCCGGTGAACAGCCCGCCCAGGGTAGCGAAGTACTGCTGGATCAGCGGCTTGTCCACGCCCATCTGCTCGCGGATCTGCTCGATCTCCGCCTGGGACAGGCCCAGGGCCGGGTCCGCGTAGCGGGCGGCCACGCCGTCGGAAGGCAGCGCGGACAGCAGGAAAAACGCCAGGGTGTAGGCCAAAAGGAGCACGATGAGCGCCTGGCCGATGCGCTTGAGTACGTACTTGCCCATCTACTTGTCCTCCTCGCGGTCGAAGTACACCGAGTAGAAGCTCGGGCGCGCCACCGCCTCGGTGTCAAAGCCCTTCACGTGCGGCGCGAGCGCATAGACCTGCGGCTCCTCAAACAGCGGCAGCGTGTAGGCGTTTTCGGTCAGGTGGTCCTGCACCTCCTTCGACGCGGCGGCGCGGCCGGCGTCGTCCGGGGTGGAGACCACCTTGTCCAGAAGCGCCTGCAGCTCCGCGTCGATCGGCGTGCCGTCACCGGCGTTGTTCAGAAGCGAATCGCGGCGGTCCACGGAAAGGAAGGACTCGATCACGTCGTAGTCCGCGCGGCCCACCATGGTGTGCATGAGCTGGACGCGGTTGATGTCTTTTTGCGCCGCGTTTTGCGTTGCGCGGTCGCCGGCGACCATGTTCAGTTCGATGCCCAGCTCGCGCAGGTCGGACTGGATCATGGTGACGATCTCCTTCGAGCGCGGCTGCGGCAGGGCGTGGTTGACCCACAAGCTCAAGCGTTGGCCGTCCTTTTCACGGATGCCGTCCGGCCCCGGGGTCCAGCCGGCATCGTCGAGAAGCTTGCGCGATTGATCCGGGTCGAAGGTGTACTCGTCCGGCTGCTCCGCATAGCCCAGGGCCTTCGAGGTCATCGACGAGGTGGCCAGCTGGTAGGAATCCGACAACAGGATGCGGATGATCTCCTCGCGGTTGACCCCGTGGATGATCGCCTGGCGCACGCGGATGTCCTGCAAAAGCGGGTGATTGAAGCGCAGCGCCAGCTGGTTGTTCATGCCGTTGGCGGTGGCGGCGACCACCTGCACGCCCTGGTCCTTCAGGTGGCGCTCCACCGGCGGGGAGATCGTGCGCGCAGCGTCGGCCTGGCCGGACAGCAGCGCGCCGGAGCGCATGGCCTCTTCCGCGGCCAGGGTGTAGTGGATGCCGTCGATACGCGCGCGCCCCTGGTGTTCAAGCGACGGCGGCGCCCAGTCGTAGTCCTCGCGGGCTTTGAGCACCAGGTCGGTGCCCAGAGTCTCACTGTCCACCACGAACGGGCCGGAGCCGATGACGTTTTCCGCGTTGCCCGGACCGAACTCCTCGTTGCGCAGCTTGAGCGAGGAATCGGCCAACAGCCCCGCGTTGTAGGTGGACGTCGCCTGCGCGAAGCCGGGCGAGGGCGCGGAGAAGTAAAAGCGCACCGTGTCTTCGTCGACGACCTCGCCGCGCTCGTAGTTGGAGATTTGCTCCGAGACGTTGAGCAGCCGGTCCTTGTCGCCCAGGCCGAACAAGTCGAAGTTGTCCACGATGTTCTGCGCGGTCATGGGCGTGCCGTCGGAGTAGGTCACATCGGTGCGGATGTCGAAGGTGAACACCGTGGCGTCGGCATTGATCTCCGGCAGGTCCGTGGCAATCCACGGTTCAAGCTCCAGCGTCTCCGGGTCCTGGTAGAGCAGCCGGTCCGTCAGCTGGTTGACCACGCCGCCGTTGGGGTAGAACCCGGCGGCCGGCGGGTACAGGCTGTTAAACCAGTTGGATTCCAGGTAGGTGAGCACGTCAGCGTCGTCGCCGTCTGCCGCCGACGCGCATCCGGCGAGCAGGCTGGCTGCCGCGCCGAACGCAAGTGTCGCGGCTACCTTTGTCTTAGGCACGTTATCGCCCTCTTTCTTCGGTTGCGCAGTGCACATTACCACTGTTAGACAATCCGGTTCTTTAGCAATAGACTAGGCAGTCTACATACGATCATTAGTTCACAGAAATCGTGGAGGTTTTTTCACCGTGGCAGCATCCATCGCAATCGTCGGAGCAGGACCCCGCGGCATCTCCATCACCGAACGCATCGCCGCCTACCTGGGCGACCGCAGCGAGGCGCTCACCCTGCACATCATCGACGATGCCCAACTCGGCGCCGGCCGCATCTGGGAAACCGGCCAAACCCGCACGCTGTGCATGAACACCCTCGCCGGCGCGGTGACCCTGTTCACCGAACCCGGCGCGACCGTCTCCGCGCCCGTGCTCGAAGGCCCCACCATGTACGAGTGGATCCAGGCGCTGCGCGGCGAGAAAAGCCACCCGCTTATCGACGCCTCCGGTGCCTCCCTCCCCGAGCACTACAACGAGGAGCTGCGCGCCACCCGGCCCGAGTCCAACCCGTCCCGCGCGCTGTACGGCGAGTACCTGCGCTGGGCCTGGAAGGTCGCGCTCGCGCAGCTGCCGGACACGGTCGAGGTGGTCGAGCACCACTCCCGCGCGGTGTCGCTTGCGGCCGAGGGGTCGCAGGACGCCATCACGCTTGCCGACGGCTCCGTGGTGCACGCCGACGCCACCGTCATCGCCTCTGGTTGGGTGCTGCCCGCCCCCACGCCGGCGCAGCAGGCGTTCGCTGACTCGGGGCTGACCTACATCCCGCCGGGCAACCCCGTGGAACAGGACGTTTCGCTGCTTCCGGCCGGAGAGCGCGTTGTGGTGCGCGGCATGGGAATGGGCTTTTTCGATCTCATGGCGCTGGCCACCATCAACCGGGGCGGCCGCTTCGTCGAGGATCCTGCAGCCCGCTCCGGCCTGCGCTACGAGGCCACCGGCAAGGAGCCGCACTTCGTGGTCACCTCCGGGCGCGGCTACCCCTACCTGCCCAAATCCGAGTACCACTCCCTGCCGCCGAAGGCCGACCTGTCGCGCCTGCGCGCCGCCATCGACGCCTCCGAGGCGCCGGTGTCCTTCGGCCGCGAGCTGTGGCCGGCGCTGGCCCGCGACGCCTACGCCGAGTACTACCGCGTGCTTGCCCGTGTGCGTCCAGAAGCGCTCAGCGTGCCGCTCGAGGAGATCTTGGAGGCCATCGACGCCGCCGACCTTTCCGCTGTCGCTTCCCCGGACAACATCCTGCCGGTCGCGAATGCGCTGACCGAAGCGCTCGACGGGATGAGCACCGCACCGTTCGACATGGCCGCGTGGGTGGACCCGCTCGCCGGAACCGAGGAGCTTGACCTAGAGGAGTTGAACCGCCGCGTCGCCGAGGGCATGGAGGTGGACATCGCCGAGGCCGTGTCCGCCTGGGACTCCCCGCTTAAGGCCGGCCTGTGGGCGATCTCCGCGGGCCGCAAGCCCAGCGCGATCGCCACCCAGAACGGCCGCGGCCCGCGCGAGGCGGCACTGTCGCAGTACATGGCGTTCGGCCAGATGGTCGGCTCCGGCCCGCCGCTGTTCCGCACTCGCGAGCTACTCGCACTTTTCGACGCCGGCCTGGTCACCTTCCTCGGCCCCTCCCCCGTGGTTCAGGTCGCCGACGGCGAGTACGCAGCGGTTAGCCACGGTCGCACCGTGCGCGCCGCCGCGCTTGCCGACGCCTTCCTGCCCGGCCCCGACATCCGCACCTCCCCCGACGCGCTGACCGCGTCGCTGCGCGAGGCCGGCCGCGTGCGCCCTTTCGCACCGGGTGGTGTGGAAACCGCCTCCCCGGAGACCGACGATGACACCCGCCGCACGGTCCACCCCGACGGCGAGCTGGATGCGCGCCTGCACATCGTGGGCATCCCCACCGGCAAGCAGTGGGCGGACACCACCATCTCCCCCATGCCCGGCACCGACCCGCTGATGCTGCAGGAAACGGACAAGACGGCGCGTTCGCTGCTCACCCAGGCAGGCGTGCTCTAGGCCGGCGCTAGCCTAAGTCCCGCGCCACCGCCCACCTGGTGAGCTGGTGGCGGTTGGAGGTCTGCGTCTTACGCAGAATGTTCGACGCGTGCGTCTCCACCGTCTTCACGGAGATAAACAACCGCTCCGCGATCTCCCTGTACGTGTAACCCCGCGCGAGCAGGCGCAGCACCTCGAGCTCGCGGCGGGTCAGCGAATCCACCGCGGGGTCGTCCTCTTCCACGACCGGTCCGGAGGCGAAGGCGTCGAGGACGAAGCCGGCCAGCCGCGGCGAGAAATACGCGTCCCCGCCGCGCACCCGCTCAATGGCCTCAGCGAGCTCGGCTCCCGCGATGTTCTTGGTCACGTACCCGCGAGCGCCGGCACGGATCAAGGCGATGACGTCTTCCGCGGCATCGGAGACACTCAACGCCAGATACGCCGGGCCAGGCGCCCGCTTGAGCACGGCTAGTCCGCCCCCGTCGGGCATGTGCACGTCCAGCAGCACCACATCCGGCTGGGTCTCTTCGATCCCGCGGACCGCCTCCGCGACGGTCCCTGCCTCCCCGACGACGTCAACCGCTCCCGCCAGCTCGGCTTTGACCCCAGCCCGAAACACCGAGTGGTCGTCCACTAGAAACACGCGCGTCATAGGTCCAACGCTATCTCTACCTCGGAGCCATTGCCTATCGACGACGCCACGTGCACCTCTCCCCCAACCCGCTCCACGCGGCCGACGATGGAGTCGCGCAAACCGTGCCGGTCCTGCGGGATGTCGTCGAGGTTGAAGCCGGTGCCGCGGTCGCGCACGAACACCTCGAGCCTGCCTGCGAGATGCTCCGCGTAGACGTCGACCGTGTCCACGCCAGCGTGCTTGGCGGCGTTGACCATTGCTTCCCTCGCGGCGAGCACGACCGCTTCGGTGCGCTCGTCGTAGGCGACATCCTCGCCCACCGTGACCGGTTGAATCACGATGCCGTACGCGTCTTCCACCTCGCCGGCGGCCTTCTGCAGGGCGGCGAAGGTGGTGGTGTGGTTGGGCACGGAGTCGTCGAAAAGCCAAGCTCGCAGCTCGCGCTCCTGGGCGCGCGCGAGGCGGGCGACCTCCTCCGAGTCCCCCGCCTGCTTCTGAATCAGCGCGAGGGTCTGCAGCACCGAATCGTGCAGGCGCGACGCGATCTCCGCGCGCTGGTCCGCCACCGCCTTCGCCTCACGCTCGGCGACCAGCGAATTGGCGAGCTTCGCAATCAGCGGTACGACCAGCACCCCGACGCCGAGCACCGTGACCAGCACGGAGACCACCACGCCGGCGACTCCTGCGCTCTCCCCGAGGAACGCCACGGCAAGTACTCCGGACATGACCAGCAGTGCCCCCAACATCAACGCGGCGATGTTGGCCCACGAATCTGTGCCGCGGTCGTATGCCTGCAGCGCGATCACCGCGCCGACAATGAGCAAGCCGAGCACGAACACCACCGTGCCGCCCACACCCGAAGACAGCCGCAGCGCCGTCAACGCGCCCGCGAACCCCGCAAGCACCAGGAATACGTCGAGCACACCGGGACGCTGCCGAGGTGCGTCACTTTCGGCAACCGGAATAAACATCCACAGCGCCGCGTACAACAGTGCGCCGAACCCGCCGGCGAAACTGGCCGCGACGAAAAACAGGCGCACCCACTTCTCCTCCACCCCGAGGTGGCCGGCCACACCGGACGCCACGCCAGCGATGACGCGGCGGGAACGGTCCCGGGTCAGCCGGGGATACAGCGCAGACATGCATTCCATCGTGGCACGGTCAGGTGCCCGGGCACATCAGGGACAACCCTGAAAAGAAAAACCAGGGTCTTTCCCGATACCGCGCTCGGCGTCGCCTCACAACAATAGAAGCTATGGAGAACAACACGCTGAAACGCATGTGGGACACCCGCCCGCCCCGCATCCCGGACGACCAGGGCGGCAAAGCCGTCATCGGCGGTGTCTGCGAAGGCATCGGCGCGCGCTACCAAATCGACCCGACGTTCATCCGCGTCCTGTTCGTGGCATTGTCGCTCGCCTTCGGCGGCGGTGTCTTCCTCTACCTGCTGTGCTGGATCAACATGCCCCGCTTCGGGCTCACCCGCAGCCCGTGGTCCACAATCATCACCCCAAAAGAGCAGCTGACCAAGGCAGAAAAGAAGGACCGCGACACCGGCTGGCTCCTGCTGCTGGGACTGTTCCTTTTCTTCCCGCTGGCCTCCACAGGCGACCTGCGGGCAGTGCTTGTCACTTTCGTGCTCTTCGCGGCTGGGTGGTACCTCGCCCACCAGCGGCAGCCAGAGCCCCCGGCAGGGCTGCTGGCGGGCGGGCCGGAGGAAACGTCGACGAGCAATGGCCCCACGGTGGACACCTCCCACCTGACCGTGCCTGAGGGGTACGAGCACCCCGGGTATCGGCCACCTGCGTGGGACCCGCTCGGTGCGGCCCCTGGCCTGTGGCACCTGCCGGATCCAGCAGAACCGGCACCAACCCAGCCGAAAAAACGCAACTGGATCTGGATCCCCGTCACGCTGGTACTGACAACGGCGACGGTGTTCGCGCTGGGGGTCGTCAGCGAAGTGCGGCTTGGCAACTACAGCAGATTCGGCAGCGCGCACATCACCGTGCACGACGTCGATGCGCTACCAGAGCAAACGGGAACCAGCGGCTTCATTGGCGAGTCCTACATCGACTTCACCGAGCTCGAGCCGCTGAGCGAGCCGAAAACGGTCAACATCGCGAACAACATCGGCCGCACCGACATCATCTTGCCGGCCAACATTCCGGTCGACGTGAACTGCGAGGTCACCATCGGCGAGACCGCCTGCCCCGAAGAAACACAAAACGCGGACGCGGACAGCGCACTGCTCACGATCAACGTGACGCAGCGCGTCGGTTCCGTGTCCGCGTACTACGCGGAGTGACTTACTCCCACTCGATTGTGGCCGGCGGCTTGGAGGTGACGTCCAGCACCACGCGGTTGACGTCGGCGACCTCGTTGGTGATGCGGGTGGAGATGACCTCGAGGGTCTCGTACGGAATGCGCACCCAGTCGGCGGTCATGGCGTCCTCGGAGGCGACCGGGCGCAGCACGATCGGGTGGCCGTAGGTGCGGCCGTCTCCCTGCACGCCCACGGAGCGCACGTCGGCGAGCAGCACGACCGGGCACTGCCAGATCTGCTCGTCCATACCGGCCTTGGTCAGCTCTTCGCGGGCGATCGCGTCGGCGGCGCGCAGCGTCTCCAGGCGCTCTTCGGTGACCTCGCCGATGATGCGGATGCCCAGGCCCGGGCCCGGGAACGGCTGGCGGTTCACGATCTCCTCGGGCAGGCCCAGCTCGCGACCGACGGCGCGGACCTCGTCCTTGAACAGCAGACGCAGCGGCTCAACGAGCTCGAACTCCACGTCGTCCGGCAGGCCGCCGACATTGTGGTGGCTCTTGATGTTGGCGGTGCCGGTGCCGCCGCCGGACTCCACCACGTCCGGGTACAGGGTGCCCTGGACCAGGAAGTCCACCTGCTGGCCCTCCAGCACGCCGGCAACGGCGCGCTCGAAGGAGCGGATGAACTCCGCGCCGATGGCCTTGCGCTTCGCCTCCGGCTCGGTCACGCCGGCGAGCTTGTCCAGGAATGCCTGACGCTCGTCCACGGTGACCAGCTTCGCGCCGGTGGCGGCCACGAAATCGGTCTCCACCTGCTCGCGCTCGCCCTGGCGCAGCAGGCCGTGGTCCACGAACACGCAGGTGAGGCGGTCGCCGATGGCGCGCTGCACGAGTGCTGCCGCGACGGCGGAGTCCACGCCGCCGGACAGGCCGCAGATCGCACGTCCCTCGCCGACCTGCTCGCGCACGTCCGCGATGAGCTGCTCGGCGATGTTGGAGGCGGTCCAGTTCTGCTCCAGGCCGGCAATCTCGGTGAGGAAGCGGGTGAGCACCTCCTGGCCGTGCGGGGAGTGCATGACCTCCGGGTGGTACTGCACGCCGGCGAGCTTGCGGGAGGCGTCCTCAAACGCAGCCACGGGCGCGCCCGGCGTAGACGCAGTGACCTCGAAGCCTTCCGGCGCCTGCGTCACGGAGTCGCCGTGGGACATCCACACGGCGTGCTCCGGCTCGAGGCCTGCGTGGAGCACGCCGCCGTCGACACGCATCTGCGTGCGGCCGTACTCACGCGCACCGGTCTTGGCCACCTCGCCGCCGAGCGCGCGGGTCATGATCTGGAAGCCGTAGCAGATGCCGAAGATCGGCAGCCCCAGCTCGAAGATCTCAGCATCGAGCTGCGGCGCGCCCTCTTCGTACACCGACGACGGGCCGCCGGAGAGGATCAGCGCCTGCGGGTTCTTCTCGCGGACTTCTGCGGCGGTGATGGTGGAGGGAACCACCTCGGAGAACACGTTCGCCTCGCGCACACGGCGGGCGATCAGCTGCGCGTACTGCGCGCCGAAATCGAGGACAAGGACTGGGCGGGCTTGCGGAGTATTCACAGGCCTAGATCGTAGTCGATCCCGCGCGAGACCCAACTGCTTGTGCAGCGCCATGGAAAACCCCAGAATGACCAGCATGACATTGCGTGCCCCCTCCCCCGTCGAGTCCGCGCCGGACCGCGTCGCCATCGTGTGCATTCTCGCGTCGTGTCTGTTCCTGCAGCTCGGCGCGGCGCTGGCTACCTCGCTGTTTCCGCATGCGGGCACGTGGGCGACCAGTTCGCTGCGCCTGGTCATCGCGGGCGCGATCCTGCTTGTGGTCTCGCGCCCCGCGATGTGGCGGTGGACCCCGGAGCAGTGGGGCGCGGCGGTTGTGCTGGGTTTTTCGCTGGGCTGCATGAACGGCTTCTACTACGCCGGCATCGCCACCGTCCCCCTGGGCGCCGCGGTGACCATCGAATTCTTAGGGCCCCTGCTGCTTGCGGCGGTGCTGTCCCGCTCGCTTCGCGACGGCGTGTCCGTCCTCCTCGCCCTCACCGGCATGCTGCTGCTCGGACTGGATTCCTACACCGGCGAGCCCCTCGACCCGGTCGGCGTTGCCGTGATCCTGCTCGCCGGCGCGTTCTGGGCGCTCTACATCCTGGCCAACAAGCGCACCGGCGCGCTCATCCCGGGCCAGGGCGGGCTCGCGGTCGCCCTCACGGTCGGCGGCCTGATCACCCTCCCGTTTGGCTGGCAGGGTGTGGGCACCGTGGTCTCCACCCCTCGCCTTGTGCTGATTGCGGTGGGCACCGCTGTGATGGCCTCGCTCTTCCCGGCGGTGCTGGAGCTGATTGCCTTACGACGTCTCCGGCCCCAGGTCTTTTCCATCCTCATTTCGTTCGAGCCGGCCTTCGCCGTGCTGATCGGCTGGCTGGTCCTGCACCAGGACGCGAGCGCGCTGAAGCTCGGCGCGGTGGCGCTGGTGATCTTCGCGTCGGTGAACCAGACCGTCGGCGGGCGGCGCTCCGCGCGCAGGGCAAGCCGCGCCGGCGTGGTCGAGGAAGAAGGAAAGCCGCGCAGGTGGCGCCGGAAGGGCACCACCCGCGCGGCTCGCGCGAAAAGCGTTACTGAACAGCCGAGCTGAGGCGCTCCAGGGCCGCGCGCACCTCGTCGGTAGACGGCGCCTGCGCGAGCTTCTCAGAAGCCTGCTGCAGCTGGGCGATGGACTTATCCGCCGCCTCCATAGCCTTGTTGACCTGCTCCACCAGCGGCATCACTTCGGCGCCCATGGTGGACTCGTTGGTGTTCTGGGACCAGCGGCGGATCATCTCCAGCGGAATCTTGGTCAGCTCGGAAATGGAGTTGACCTTCAGCTCCACGCGGCGGCGGAAGGACGAGTGCAGGAAGACCGCGTCGTCCATCTCGCGCACGTCGACCTCGAGCGCGTCCACAAGCAGGCGCATGGATTCATCTGCGCCGGCCTCGGTGGAGAACTGCGCGGTCTGCGCAGTGTGCAGACGCGCCAGGGCAATCGCCATGCGCGCGTTGGCGGTCTTGGCGTAGAGCTCCTCAGCCACCTCCTCCAGGGTGGCGGCGTTTTCGTCGATGATGCCGCGCATGGTCGCCCACACCTGCAGCGGAGCGAGCAGCAGGGTGCGCGAAGCGCCCTCGGTGACCACGTTTTCCATCTCCGCCTTCACGTTGTTGGTGACGGCGTTTTCCTCCACCAGGGTGGCGGAAGCCTTGCGCAGTTCGTCGGCCGCGTCCTGGATGGCGGTCTGGACGGACATGAACTGGTCCAGCTCGCTGTACAGCGCGTGGGCCGCGTCGTAGATGTCGCCCGAGCCTTCCGGCAGGGTGAATCCGGCGTCCTCGAGCGCCTGCACCTCGGCAGGCAGGGCGGCGCGGATGAACGCGTCGTAGTCCGGCAGCAGCTCGCCGATCTTTTCCGCGCCCATGACGGCGCGTTCGCGGCGGCCCACGCCGTTGGCCTTCGCCTCATGCTCGACCAGGTTCGCCTCCTGGTAAAGCTCGCCCGCAGCTTCGAAGCGCTCCGTCATCGGACGGGTGCGCACGGACAGGTAGCCGCCGTTGGGCAGCGGGGTGACGGTGGCGAGCACGTCGTAAGCCGAGCCGCTCTCAGCCAGGTTGCGCACATACGCGGCAAACGGGCGACCATCTTCGATGGTGTCCCACATGAGCTTGAAGGCGCCGCCCGGCATCTCGTCGTTGCGGATGAGGTTGTGCGGCTTGCCGATCATCTCGTCCGCGTCGTACTGGGCGTACTTGATGAACACATCGTTGACATGCGTCATCACACCCTTCGCGTCGGTGACCGAGAAGAAGATGTCGTTGACGTCGACTTCGTGGGAGGCACCCTCCGGTGCGTCGCGAAGAATGGTTACACGGCTAGACATAGGCGTACTCGTCCAATTTCTTAACTGCGGATTGCCAGATCGGCTTTCTGAAAAGCTTTCACATCAGTATAACCACACTTCGCCATGATTCTCTTCAGACCTCCGACGATGTTGAGCCCGCCATACGGATCGCTCGACGGGCCGAAGAGCACCGTCTCCAGCGAAGTGGAGGTGCTGGCAATCGGATCCTTGCTCACGCCACCGCGGGGGAATCGCGGGTGCGCCGCCTGTGCCTCCCAGTACACCCCGTTCGCCGCAGCCTCTGTTGCCTGCTCCAAGCTGCGGCCGAGCATGACAGCGTCCGCGCCGCACGCGATGGCGAGGGCGATGCCGTCGGCGTCCCACAGCGGAACATCGGCTAGCACGTGCACGTAGCGCCCACCGGTCTCGTCCAGGTAGTCGCGGCGGGCGGCCGCCACATCGGCGATCGCTGTCGCCGTCGGGACGTTCACCACGGTGCTGGAGGAACCGGAGCCCACAATCACACCGGCCACGCCGGAGCGCATCAGGTGTGTTGCCGTGGAGTAGTCGAACACCCCGCCCGCGATCACCGGCACGTCCAGCGAGCCGACGAACTCCTTCAAGTTCAAAGGCTCGCCACCCTGCTGCACGTGCTCGGCGGAAACGATGGAGCCCTGGATGAACAGGATCTCCGCACCCGCGGCGATGACCACCGGCGCGAGCTCGCGCGCGTTCTGCGGGCTCACGCGCACGGCCACGGTCACGCCGGAGTCGCGCACCTGCGCGATGCGCTCGGCGAGCAAATCAGTGTCAAGCTCCGCGGCATGCAACTCCTGCAGCGTGCGCACGTTGCGCTCCCCGGAGTCGATGTACTCCTGGTACTTCTCCTCCGAGTCGATGCCCCAGGCGTCCTCGCACGAGTCCACGACCTTCTTCACCGCGGCCTCAAAGTCGGCGTGGCGGCCCCACAGTCCCTCGGCGTCGATCACGCCGAGGCCGCCCTGCTTGCCCATCTCGATGACAAACTCGGGGCTGGCCAACGCGTCGGTCGGGTGGGAGACGAGCGGGATGTCGAACGCGTAAGCGTCGATATGCCAGCTCGTGTCCACGTCCTTGGAAGAACGGGTGCGGCGCTTTGGCACGATCGAAAGGTCGCCCAGGTCGTACGCCCTGCGGGCCTCGCGGCCGAGACCGATTTCCACGTAGTCGCGCATATGTGTCCCCTACTGGCGGTAGTTCGGCGCTTCGACGGTCTGCGTGATGTCGTGCGGGTGCGACTCGCGCAGGCCGGCGGCGGTGATCTGGACGAACTGCTTCGTCTGCAGCTCCTCAATGGAGGCCGCGCCCGTGTAGCCCATGGCGGCGCGCAGGCCGCCGACGATCTGGTGGGTGATGGAATCCAGCTCGCCGCGGAACGGCACGCGGCCCTCAATGCCCTCCGGCACCAGCTTGTCCTCGCTGGTCACGTCAGCCTGGAAGTAGCGGTCCTTGGAGAAGGAGCGCTTCTCGCCGGTCAGGCCGCGGCCCTGCATCGCGCCCATGGAGCCCATGCCGCGGTAGCGCTTGTACTGCTTGCCGCCCACGACCACGATCTCGCCCGGGGCCTCTGCGGTGCCGGCGAGCATGGAGCCGAGCATGACTGTCGACGCACCGGCGGCCAGCGCCTTGGCCACGTCGCCGGAGAACTGCATGCCGCCATCGGCGATGATCGGCACACCTGCGGCCTTCGCCGGGACGGACGCCTCAAGGATCGAGGTGATCTGCGGCGCGCCCACACCCGCCACCACACGGGTGGTGCAAATCGAGCCCGGGCCGATGCCCACCTTGATCGCGTCGGCGCCAGCGTCGATCATCGCCTTCGCCGCGCTGCGGGTGGCCAGGTTGCCGCCGATGACGTCCACGCGGTCGCCGAAATCCTTCTTCACGCGCGAGACCATCTCGAGCACGCGGTTGTTGTGCGCGTGCGCGGAGTCCACCACAAGCGCGTCCACGCCGGCTTCGACCAGCAGACCCGCGCGGTCGAAAGAGTCCTCGCCCGTGCCCACACCAGCGGCGACGAGCAGGCGGCCGTCGGCGTCCTTGGAGGCGTTCGGGTACTGCTCGCTCTTAACAAAGTCCTTCACGGTAATCAGGCCGGCCAGAGTGCCGTCCTTGGCCACGATCGGCAGCTTCTCCACCTTGTTGGAGGACAGCAGCGCCAAAGCTTCTTGCTTATCGACGCCCTCCGGTGCCACCACGAGCGGCATCGGGGTCATGACCTCGGCGACCTTGCGATTGAAGTCTGCCTCGAAGCGCATGTCGCGGTTGGTGATGATGCCGACCAGGCGGCCGCCGTCGTCCACCACCGGCAGGCCGGAGATGCGGAAGCGGGCGCAGAGCGCGTCCACGTCTTCAAGCGTCATGTCCGGGGTTGCGGTGACCGGGTTGGAAACCATGCCGGACTCGGAGCGCTTCACGATGTCGACGTGCTCCGCCTGGTCCTGGGCGCTCAAGTTACGGTGCACCACGCCGATGCCGCCCTGGCGCGCCATCGCGATCGCCATGCGGGACTCGGTGACCGTGTCCATCGCGGCGGAGGCAATCGGCATGCCCAGACGGATGTTCTTGGTGAACTGGGAGGCGGTGCTCACCTCGGACGGGACGATGTGGGACTCCGCCGGCAGCAGCAGCACATCGTCGAAGGTCAGGCCGCGAAGCGCCACCTTGTCCGGATCGTCCCCACCAGTCCACACACGCTCGTTAGCCATCGCTTAGTCTCCTCTCCCGCGCAGATGTTTTCCGCCATGATATAACGCTGCGCAAATACCGACCGTGCCACCCAGTTCAGCGCTCTTTTCAGCAGGCGGTCCAGCCGGTTTGCCACACCGTATAGGGTTAGACGGGTGAACTACGACGACATGATGCCACTGGACCCGTTCGCGGACGACCCCAACGACCCGGCATCCTTCATCGAGGACGATGAGCACGCCGAGCCGCTGTCGCCCGCAGAACGCGTCGCAGTGATCCAGGATCTCTCGCACGTGCGCGACGCGAAGCGGATGCTCAAACCCCGCGGCATCCTCGGGGTGTCGTTCCTCTGCGAGGACTGCGACCAGGTCCACTACTACGACTGGGAGATCATGGAGCAAAACATGATCGCCTCGCTGAACAACCAGCTGCCGCCGGTGCATGAGCCCAGCGCGAACCCGAACATCGAGGCCTACGTGCCCTGGGACTACGCCATGGGCTACCTCGACGGCCTAGAGGGGCGCTAGGAGCTGCTGCCCGCGCCGGGAGGAACCACCAGACCGCTCGCGGCGCCGTAACCGGCCGGGGGCGCCATCGTCGCCGGATCATTGACGCGCAGCGACGGATTCTCCTGCTCCGACCCCGTGCCGGCCGGCGTTTCGTTGGCCGTGCCTTGGTCCTGCGACGGAGCCGTGCTGCCGGCAGTTGTGCTCGGCTGCGGGCTCGACGGCACCAGCTGGGTCGGCTGGGTGCCCGTAGTGGACTGCGAAGGCTGGCGGGCGCCAGATCCCGTACCCGCGCCTGCACCAGGACCGCGCTGCTCCGGATCCTGCGGCGCCTGCGTCGGCTGCTGCGCCGGCGGTACCGGCGCTGCCGGGGGCTGCTCCGGCTCCGGCCGCTCAGTGGAGACCTCTTCCGCCGACACCGTGGTCGCCTCCGTGACCGTCTCGGTCACCGTGGCGGCCGCCCCTTCCCTGGCTGCGCGCTGCTCGCGCTCCTTCATGGTGGCCACCAAGCCGCGGGCCTGCTCCAGCAGGTCGCGGGCGGCAGCCGCGTCACCGTTTTCGCTGGCCACCTCAAGCTCGTCGAGGGTGGTGGCTAGCTCCACCACGGTGGTGTCCTCGTCGGCAGCGCTGCCCTCGAACAGGGCGGCACCGGTGCCGACGCACACCACGGTCGCCGCGGCCGCGCCGATCAGGCCGGACAGCCAAGGGCTGACGCGGCGCTTCGCCTTCTCCGCGCGCTTCTCGTCCAACGAGGAAACGTTGCCAGCGGGCTGGGAATCCTCCACGAACAGCTGCGGGGCGGGCGGCATCGGGCGGTCGACATCGGTCTTCAGCTCCAGCAGGGCGGCGGCGAGGGGGTCGTTGCCTGCCGAAGGATCGTCGCCAAGCATGAGCGCCTCAATGAACGCATCGCTGTGCGCGAACTCCTCAAAGTGATCGTCCTGCCGTGTCATAACTCCGCTTGCCCTCCGTCCAGTTGCTTCCGCAGTTTGGACAGCGCACGGTGCTGGGCAACACGCACTGCACCCGGTGTGCTGGCCATGACTTCAGCCGTCTCCTCCGCGGACAGACCCACAAACACTCGCAGAATTACGATGTCGCGGGCCTTCTCATTTAATGAATCGAGCAAAGCCCTCACAGCGTTACTCCCCGACGACACCATCGCCGCGTCCTCGGGGGTGATTGTCGCCACTTCAGTGTCGGGGACCTCCTCCACCGGGCTCAGTTTGTCGCGCGCCATCGCACGGTGCGCGTCCGCGACCTTGTTAAACGCGATGCCGTACACGAACGCCATGAACGGCCGGCCGGTGTCGTTGTAGCGGTCGATGCTCGTCGCCACCGCGAGGCAGATCTCCTGGGCCACGTCTTCGGGGGTAGGCATCCGCCCTCCCCCGATGCGCGCCCTGGCGTAGCGCAGCACGCGAGGGTGGATGATGGAGATGATGCGCTGCAGCGCCCGCCTGTCGCCCTGCGCAGCGGCGGGAACCAGGCCAGCGAGCTCTGCGTCTTCATCGCCTGCAGCCACGCGCATCTCCTCCCAACGTCAGCCTGCTCCGGTTTCGCGTAACCCGTACATAATAAACGCACTTGCTCTTTTGTTTGCGCTACCGACCTTTTGCCAGGAATTCACCTGCCCGTAACCAGGAGCGTTGGCGCAGTAAGACAGGGGTATTTTCACGCGGTTCGACTGCGCGACAGCAGTCCGTAACCGGGGCGAAACCAAACGTTAACCAGAGCAGTCCACACTCGTTGCCGGTTACACGTTTGAGGTACTTCCACAAAGGAGCACTCCCGATTATGTCTTTGCCGCACCAGCTTCCCGGACCCAACGCAGACTTCTGGGATTGGCAGCTACACAGCAAGTGCCGGGGGGAGGCCTCCGAAATCTTCTACCACCCCGACGGGGAGCGCGGCCGGGCGCGCACGCAGCGCGAAAACCGCGCAAAGGCCATCTGCTTCGAGTGCCCGGTGCTTTCCCAGTGCCGCGAGCACGCGCTGCGCGTGGCTGAGCCGTACGGCATCTGGGGCGGCATGAGCGAATCCGAGCGCTCCGCCATCCTGCGCGGCACCGCCGGCGGCATGAAGGTCGCCGCGGCTTCCGCCAAGTAGCCCGGAATACGAAAAACGCCCCGGTATCGGGGCGTTTTTGCTTATCGACGAACCTTCGGCCAATGCGCGACTAGTGCGCGTGGTCCTCGTGCTCGCCTTCCTCGGCGGGCTTGGTCACCACAGACGCTTCCGTGGTGAGCACCATGCGGGCCACAGACGCGGCGTTGACCACCGCGTTGTGGGTGACCTTCACTGGGTCGATGATGCCCTGCTCGATGAGGTTGCCGTACTCGAGCGTGGCGGCGTTGAAGCCCCCGCCGTTTTCCATTTCGGCGACCTTGGACACCACAACGGCGCCGTCGAGGCCCGCGTTGTCGGCGATCCAGAACGCCGGCTTGGACAGCGCGCGGGCGACGGCCAGCACGCCGGTCTTCTGCTCGCCCTCGAAGCCCTCGGCGAAGGCCTCGAGCTGCTTGGCAATCTGCACCAAGGCGGAGCCGCCGCCGGCGATGATGCCCTCTTCCACCGCCGCGCGGGCGGCGTTGATGGCGTCCTCGACGCGCAGCTTGCGCTCGTTCTGCTCGGTCTCGGTGGCAGCGCCGACGCGCAGCACGGCCACACCGCCGGACAGCTTGGCCAGGCGCTCCTCCGCCTTCTCTTTGTCCCAGTTCGAGTCGGTGGTCTCGATCTCGCGGCGGATCTGGTTGCGGCGGTCCTCAACGGCCTCGGCCGTGCCGGCGCCGTCGACGATGACGGTGTCGTCCTTGGTCACCGTCACGCGGCGTGCGGAACCGAGGTGCTCCAGGGTGGCGTCCTTGAGGTTGACGCCGACCTCCGGGTCGATCACGGTCGCGGCGGTGACCACCGCGAGGTCGTCCATAAACGCCTTGCGGCGCTCGCCGAAGTACGGCGACTTCACGGCGACGACCTTGAGGAGCTTGCGGATGGAGTTGACCACCAGCGCCTGCAGTGCCTCGCCCTCGATGTCCTCTGCCACCACGAACAGCGGCACGGACTCGGAGGCAGCCTGCTCCAGCAGCGGCAGGAAGTCCGGCAGGGAGGAAATCTTGCCGCGCACGAGCAGCACGCGGGCGTTTTCCAGCACGGCCTGGCCGGCGTCCGGATCCGTCATGAAGTACGGCGAGAGGAAGCCCTTGTCAAAGGAGATGCCCTCGGTCAGGTCCACGTACGAGTCGATGGACTGGGACTCCTCGACGGTGAGCACACCGTCCTTGCCCACCTTGTCCATGGCGCCGGCGACCATCTCGCCGACCTCCGGGTCGCGCGAGGACACGGTGGCCACGTTGGCGATCTCGGCGGAGGACTGCACCTCGGTGGCGCGGGCCTTGAGCTCCTCGACGACCTTCTCGGCGGCAGCCTTGATGCCCTTGTTCAGCTCGATCGGGTTCGCGCCGGCCGCGACGTTGCGCAGGCCCTCGGCGACGAGCGCCTGGGCCAGAAGCGTCGCGGTGGTGGTGCCGTCGCCGGCGATGTCGTTCGTCTTCACTGCGACGGACTTCACCAGCTGCGCACCAAGGTTCTCAAACGGGTCCTCGAGGTCGATGTCCCGGGCGATGGTCACGCCGTCGTTAGTGACGGTCGGCCCACCCCAGGACTTGGACAGCACGACGTTGCGGCCGCGCGGGCCCAAGGTGACCTTCACCGCGTCGGCGAGCGTGTCCACTCCGCGCTGGATGCCCTCGCGGGCCTCCTGATCAAATGCGATGAGTTTTGCCATGGCGTTTACTTCTCGACGACGGCCAGCAGGTCACGAGCGGACAGCAGCAGGAACTCCTCGCCGCCGTACTTCAGCTCGGTGCCGCCGTACTTGGAGAAGATGACGGTGTCACCCTCCTTGACGTCCACGGCGACGCGGTTGCCGTTGTCGTCCAGGCGGCCCGGGCCGACAGCGATGACGACGGCTTCCTGCGGCTTCTCCGCGGCGGAATCCGGGATAACCAGGCCGGACGCGGTGGTGGTCTCAGCCTCGGCGATCTGGACGAGGACCTTGTCCTCCAGCGGCTTGATGTTGACGTTTGCCATGATCAGCAACCTTTCATTGGTGAATGATTCAACAGTTCAGGTCTGAAGAGGCGCAGCCGTCGTCGCGGGTGAACAACTGTGCTTCACACAACCTGCTTTGGCACTCTACCCCCGAGAGTGCCAGCCAACAACCACAGGCCGTGCGTAAGCGGGATCTAGCGGTTGAGCACCGCGTTTCGCCAAAGTTCGAACTCTTCGGCGTTGTCGGTGCGGTAGTTCTCCACCGCGCGGATCGCCTGCAGCACTTCCGCGATGGTGTCCTCGTCCACGCTCCCGCCGTCGGCGGCGGTGAAGATCACCGGGCCGGAGACCGCGCGGGTCGGGTCGGTGAGGAACTCCGGGTTGTCCGTCTCCGCGGTGTTGCGGGCCAGCGACGCCACTGGGTTCGGCTCCTGGCCCAGCTGTGCGGCGTCCGGGCGGAAGATCGCGTGGAAGCGGTTGCCGTCCTGGTCGAAGGCGACATCGTCGAACTTCTCGGTCACGCCGCCGAGGGTTTCGCGCACCGTCTCCTCGTCGAAGACGATGCGGCGGTAGGTCAGATCCGGGTTGACCAAAAACCCGAACCGCTCACGGTCGGCTTGGCCCTGGTCGAACTGCTCGGTAGTTTCAGCGGACACGGGACATCCTTTCGTCGAATAAGACGTGCAGGCCCCAAGCGTATCCGCAACCAGCATTTCGCGCTTTACGACGACACCAGTGGGACCTCGACCTCCAGCGAAGTGTCCGTGCCCACGCCCAGCCCGGACGGGGCGGCACCCTCGTGGATGAGCTGGGCGGCCAACGCCGCGATCATCACCCCGTTGTCCGTGCATAGGTTGAGCCGCGGCACCCGCAGCTCAATGCCGGCGGCCTCGCAGCGCTGCTGCGCCAGCTCCCGCAGCCGGCGGTTGGCGGCCACGCCGCCGCCGAGCAGCAGCGTGCGTGCCCCTGTGTCCTCGCAGGCCATGACGGCTTTCGCGGTGAGCACGTCGCAGACTGCTTCCTGGAAGGACGCGCAGACGTCCTCCAGCGAAATCACACGCCCGTCGCGCTCGGCGGCCTCGACGTGGCGGGCCACCGCGGTCTTCAGCCCAGAGAAGGAGAAGTTGTAGCGGTGCTCGCCGCGCAGGTCCTCGGCGCGCGAGAGCGCCCGCGGGAACTTCACCGCCTCCGGGTCGCCTTCGGCGGCGAGCTTGTCCACCACCGGGCCGCCGGGGTAGCCCAAGCCCAGCAGGCGGGCGACTTTGTCGTAGGCCTCGCCGGCGGCGTCGTCGAGCGTGGTGCCCAGCTCCCGCATCGGCTTGCCAACGGCCTCGACCTCGAGCAGTTGCGTGTGTCCGCCGGAGACCAGCAGCGCGACCGCGTGTGGCAGCGGTTCGCCGTCCAGGTTGGCCACCGCGACGTGCCCGCCCAAGTGGTTCACGCCGTAAAACGGCACGCCCCACGCCGCCGCGTACGCCTTGGCCGCGGACGCGCCGACCAGCAGCGCGCCAGCGAGGCCCGGGCCCACAGTGGCGGCCACCGCGTCGGGTTTGTCGATGCCCGCGTCCGCCAGCGCCTTCTCCATCACCTGCGGCATGGCCTCCAGGTGCGCGCGCGAGGCGATCTCGGGCACGACCCCGCCGAAGCGGGCGTGCTGCTCCATCGAGGAGGCGACGACGTCGGCGAGGATGTCCATCGTGCCGTCTTCGCGCAGCTCGACAATGCCCACGCCGGTTTCGTCGCACGAGGACTCGATGCCCAACACAATCACTGGTCTCGCCTTTCGCTCTTCTTCGGCCGCGTCATGGTGTACGCGTCCATGCCGGAGGCCTGATAGTAGTTCTTGCGCACGCCCGTGGTGAAAAACCCGAAGCTTTCGTACAGCCGGATCGCGGGCGTGTTGTCCACCCGCACCTCCAAAAAGCACGGGCCGTCCAGCAGGTCCACGGTGTGCATCATCTGGTCCATCAGCGCCCTGCCCAGACCCTCGCCCTGCCTGGAGGGGTCGACACCGATGGTGTGGATCTCAAACTCCGGGTCGTCCTTTGGACCGAGCATGGCCAGCCCCGCAAACCCGACCAGCTCATCGCTGTCGAAGGCGCCCACGTAGAAGGTGTGGCGCGCGGCGATCTCGGAGCGGTACGCCGCCTCGGACCACGGGCTGTCGCCGGCGAAGAGCACCGCCTCGATGGCGGCGGCCGCCGGCGCGTCCGCGACGGTCAGCTCGCGGAAGACCACGCTCATGGCAGCGCCGGCGACTTCGGGGCCTGCTTCGGCGGCACCGCGTCGGGCCGGCGCAGATACAGCGGCACCAGCGGCTCCGGCTGCGCGCCCAGGTCGGCGGCTGCGACGAGGCCGGCAGGTGTTGGGGGTTGGTAGGTCACCCTTTGGGCGTCGACAGGCAAAAGCTCCGCGAGCGACGACGGCACGCTGACCACGTCCACCGCGGGCGAAGAAAGGTCCGCCGGCTTGCACACGTCCGGGCCCGCCACCCGCTCACCGCCTGAGTAGCGCGCCCAGTACACCTCGCGGCGGCGCGCGTCGGTGACCACCAGCGCCTCCCCGCCAAGCGACGCGGCGACCGCGTCGTGCGTGCACACCCCATGCACCGGAATGGAAAGCGCCTGCCCCAGCGCAGACGCGGTGGACATACCCACGCGCAGACCCGTAAACGGCCCCGGGCCGCAGCCGACCACGACCGCGCCCAGATCCGCGAACTCGACGCCCGCCTCACCCAGCAGCCGGGTGATCTCCGGCATGAGCGTCTCGTTGTGCGCGCGGGTGGCAACCGCCGTCTCCGCGAGCACACAGTCCCCGTCCACGATGCCTGCGACCAGGTCAGTCGTGGCGGTGTCCAGGGCGAGAACGAGCATTACTGGCCCAACCCGAGGGTCCAGCGGCCTTCGTTCATGTGGAACGGCATCGCCGTGTTCAGCGGGAAGGACTCGGACTGCGGGACGGTGCAGATGTCCACCTTGTTCAGCTCCACCGGGTCCGCCATGGGGGCCTCACCCTCGCCGCCAGGGATGAGCAGCACGTAGCCCAGGTCGCCGCCGAGGTCCAGGTCGTCGGCGCTGATGCCGAAGGCCTCGAGCTTCGCGTCCACCAGTTCCTGCGGCTCGCCCGGGCACAGGGTGGTGTAGCCGAGGTAGCGCTCCGGGTCGTAGATGCGCGCCGGATCCACCAGCTGCGCGGACACGGCGTCGCCGCCCGGGCGGGTCTGCTGCAGCGAGCGCGACAGGGAGTTCGTCGGCTCGACCTGTGCGAGCTCGTTGGAGCGGGACTGCGGGATGAAGATGATCCCGGCCAGGAGCACGAGCCACAGCACAGCGGCGAGCACGACCCAGCGGCGGGACTGGCTAGTGAGGTTGAGCATGCGTGTAAGCCTACATCCCGTCTTCGACGCGCCAGGAGATGATGCGGGCTTCCGTCTCGGCGTGCGTGCGCCGATCGAGCGTGACGTGCACGTAGCGCTGCGCGAGTTGCTCCACCAGCCCGCCGCCCCACTCGGCCACCACCACGGCGTCCTCTAGGGCGCTGTCCAGGTCGAGGGCATCGAGCTCGCCCAGCGGGTCGTCGCCGAGCCGGTAGGCGTCCACGTGCACGAGCGAGGGGCCATTGCCTATCGACGAGTGCTCCCGCGCAATCACGAACGTCGGGCTTGTCACCCGGCCCTTAACGCCCATGCCCTTCGCGATGCCCTGCGTGAAGGTGGTCTTGCCCGCGCCGAGCGGGCCGTCGAGCACCACGAGGTCGCCCGCCTCGAGCGCCTGCCCCAGCTCTTCGCCGAGCTTTTGCGAATCTTGGGCGCTCTCGCACAGCCGCTCGCCCTGCGCAGGAAACGTGGACTTCATCTACTTGCCCTCCCCGATGTAGGTGCGGGTGGTGCGGCCGCGCGGGGCGCAGACCACCTCGTAGTTGATGGTGCCGGCGCGCTTGGCCAGCGCGGTGGCGTCGCCGAAGATGACGGCCTCGTCGCCCGCGGTAACGTCCGCGTCGTTGTCGCCGAGCCAGACCACGATCTGGTCCATGGACACCCGGCCCACCTGCTGGTAGGTCCGGCCCGCGATGTCGACCTCCACGGCACCTTGCCATGAGCGCTGCACCCCGTCCGCGTAGCCGGCGGGGATCACGGCGGTGAACCCGTCCGCCGGCGCCTCCCAGGTCCGCGCGTAGCTGGTGGCCTCGCCGGCGCGCATCGGCTTGACCGTCACCACCGGCGCCGACCACGTCATCGCCGGTTTGAGTCCGTGGTCGAGGCCGTCGACCGGCTCCAGGCCGTACAGGCTCACACCCGGGCGCACCATGTCGAAGTGCAGGTCCGGGCGGGTCCACGTCGCCGGCGAGTTCGCCGCGTGGTTGCGCGGCACCTCAAGGCCCACCTGGCGGGCCTGGGCAATCGCGCGGCGAAACGCGGCGGCCTGCTGCTCGGTGTACGGGTCGGACGGGTCGTCGGCGCAGCTTAAGTGCGTCATCAGCCCAGCCACCTCGAGCTTGCCGCGCCGCTGCGCGTCCAGGGCGAGCTCGAAAGCCTCCTGCCAGCGGACTTCGTCGATGCCGGAGCGGTGCATCCCCGTGTCCACTTTGAGGTAGACGGTGGGGGCCGTTGGTGCGTCGATAAGCGAATGCAAGTGCGTGAACGACGGGACCCCCACATCGACGCCAGCCGGGAGCTCCTCATGCGGATCCCACAGCCAGGCCAGCACCGGCTGAGTTGTGAGCTCGCACACCCGGCGCGCCTCCGCGAAGGTGGCCACGCCAAACGCGTCCGCGCCATTCGCCTCCATCACCGGCACGCAACGCTCGACGCCGTGGTTGTAGGCGTCCGCCTTGACCACGCACATCAGCTCCGCGGTCGTCTGCTCGCGCAGGCGGCGGGTGTTGTGCGCGATAGCGTCCAGATCGATCGTTGTTGTCAGCACGGGCCTATTACACCATGTGGGTCACGCCCAGCACGATGAGCAGCACCGCCACCGACCACGTCGCGGCGGCCGTGACCTGGCTGGGGTGGGCGCGCGCCCAGTCGAAGCCGCGCGCGGCGGCGCTTCCAGGCTTCGCGCGCACCCAGCCGACGGCCAACGCCGCCAACGTGGGCAGCGACAGCGCCACCGTGGCATACAGCGGGATCGCGGCGTAGCGCACCTGCGCGTCGATGCCGGCGGCCGACAACAGCGCTAGCCCGCCGTAGAAGGGGAACGAGGTCGCCGACTGGATCAGGCCGAGCACCACGCCGGTTCCCACCGTGGCGGGGCCGGGGGTGTGCAGCGGGCGCATGATCTTCTGCACCAGCGCCTGATTGTCTCCGCCGCGCAGCGCGAGGACGGCGGTGAGAATACCGGTGGCGATGAGCAAAATGCCGAACACCGGGCCTTCGACGAAGTGCTGCACCACCGGGCCCAGCCCGTCGAAAATCACCAGCATGATCAGCGCCAGGCCTGCCACGCCGCACCAATCGCCCGCGATCAGCAGCGCGGTGGTCTTGGCGTAGTTCTGCCTTGCGGCGATGCCGACCGCGACGATGACGCCGATGAGGAGCAGATTCACCGAATCAATGAACGCCAGCTGCAAAGCACCGAGCATCCGACCTCCTGTGTGTGGGGTTTGTCGGACTCACCCTAGCGGAGACAGGTTTGCAGTAGGATTGCCCGCGTGTCTGCGAAGCTGAAGAAACTCTCCGACCTGTCCAAGCGCGGCCCCCACCGCGTCCTGGAAGGCGACCTGGGCTACACCGGCCTGCCCGGCAAGGTCTACACCCCAGCCGAGGGCAAGAACCTGCCCGGCGTGGCGTTCGGCCACGACTGGCTCAAGGACGTCGCCGCCTACGAGGACACCCTGCGCCACCTGGCCAGCTGGGGCATCGCCGTGGCCGCACCGGACACCGAAACCGGCTTCAAGCCCGACCACGCCGGTCTGGCCGCTGACCTGGAAACCGCCATGCAGATCCTCGGCGGCGTGCGCCTGGGCAACGGCAACATCTCCGTCTCGCCCGGCAAGCTCGGTATCGTCGGCCACGGCATGGGCGGCGGCGCGGCCGTGCTCGCAGCGGTGGACAACCCGAAGGCGAAGGCCGTGGCGGCGGTGTACCCGGCCAACGTGGCGCCGTCCGCAGTCGAGGCGGCGCGCAACCTGTTCGTCCCCGGCATGGTCGTCGGCCCCGGCGAAGACGGCGACTCGCTGTTCGACCCGGGCAACCCCGCAAAGCTGGCCTACAACTGGGCCGGCGAAGTGGTCTACCGCGCGCCGAAGAAGGGCGACCAGCAGTCCTTCTCCGAGGACAACATGGTCAAGCGCATCCTCGGCCTGGGCAAGTCCGACCGCGGCCTGCAGGAAACCATCCGCGGCCTGCTCGTGGGCTACCTGCTGCACCAGCTCGACGAGGACAAGGCCTACGCCTCCTACTCCGAACCGGACGCTGAAGGCTCCGGCGTGGAGTCCCTGACCGGCGAGAAGCTGTCCAAGGCCGCCGGCCTGGCGCGCGACAACGCCGGTTTCTCCCTGTTCTAGCCCCCTTCCCCGTCGTACTTACACGACGGGGTTTTCGCCGTTCGGGCCAATCGCGCGCAGCACCGCCTGGATCTGCTGCTTTTGCGAAGCGTTACGACGACTCCGCGGCATGCTGTAGTCCCCACGAGGCACCGTCACCGGCTGCCGAGGCATCGTCTCCCGGGCCCGCGCGTGGTGCTTGGCCGTCATCTCCATCTTCTGCTGCGTTTCCTTCATCAACGCCTCGAAGTCCGCCATGCGCTTCGCGGTGCGTTTTTGGTACTGGGCCACAAACTGCTCGAAATCCATCGCTACCACTCCCCTGACTTCTTCATTGCCCACGGATCAGCTTCCACCCCACCGGCATCGGTGCTAGTTCCGGTTGTGTCTCCCGCCTGCGCCGGCTGCGTTTCCAGATTCTCCAACTTCTTCGGCGGCGGCTCCGGCTCCTCCACCTGCGACAGCTCCGGCGGCGGGGCCATCACGCCGTCATCTGCAGGTGCAGGCTCGGGCGCGGGCGGCGGTGGTGGAGGCGGCTCCGGTTCCGGTTCGCATTCCGGCTCCGGTTCCGGTTCGCAGTCCGGCTCCGGTTCTGGCTCGGGCTCGCACTCCGGCGTCGCCGCAGGCTCCGTCGGGCAGTCCTCGAGCGCCGTCTCGTCGACGTCGAGCGTCGCCTCCAGGTTCGCTTCCAACGTCAACCCCAGCTTCAGATCCAGATCCAGCCCCAAACCCCCGCTAGACGAAGCGCTGGCCGAATCCTCGGTGGTGCTGGCGGCAGGCCGCGTGGAGACGTCGCAAGGCGCATGCCCCTTCTCCCCGAACTCCACAGGCGCGGCGGGCTGCTCGGCGGCCGCGGTGTCGACGCGCGCGGCGACTTCCCCCAGGCACTCCTTGATCACGCCGTTGCGGTCGCTGGCGGTCTCGCGCGCGCTGCGCAGCGCCTCGATGACCATCTCCACCGCCGGCTGGATCAACTGCACAATCCCGCAGTTCAGCACGATGTCCAGCATGCGCCGCGCCGGCTCCAGCAGGGCGCGCACCGCCGACTCCGCGGTGTCCACGATCGTCTTGATCGCCTCCCCGCACTGCCCGATGGACTCCCCGGCGGATTTCGCGCGGTTGAAATGCTCGGTTTCGCGTGCTTCGTCGCAACGCTCGCGCTCGCGGATGCCCACCTCGTCGAACCAGGCGCTCTCATCGCACGAGCACGTCCGCGCCGGCGTGTCCGGGCGCTGCCCGCCCGCGGCCAACTTCAGGCCCGCGGCGACAAACGCGCTCAAATCAAGCCCGTCGGTCTGCGCGACCTGCTCCAGCAGCTCGCCGGCCAGCCCATGGACCGCCGCGCGCTGCGCCGGCCCCACCTCCGGCGCCACATCAACGGCGCGCACCAGCGACTGGACGTCGTCTTTCACCGCAGCCATCATGCCTTATCCACCCCACCCGATATCGACGCCAAAAACTCTGAGGAGAGCTGGTCGGCGGCGACGGTGGCGTCGCTAAGCACAAGCACCTGCCCCCAATTCTCCCCACGCGCGGCAAGGAAACGTTGCGACGTGGCATGCAACGCCTCCAGCGCATCCACGATGCGCTGCCCCTCCTGCGCAAAGCCCGCGCCGAACGCCGACGCGGCAACCACCGGCCGCCCAGCGTCGAGCTCGCGCGCGGCGTCGCGGTACGCGTCGATAGCCTCTGTGTACTTCGTGCGCACCGCATCAATATCGATGTCGAGCGCCCCAACATGTGTCATATGCCCACCCCCGAAAGGCTCGCAGTAACTGTCTTACCTTTAGTTAGACTCCCCCAAAGCCCCGGCGGTTCCCTGCCGGGGCAAAAAACTTTTACCGCGGTTAAACCTACACCGCGGCGACGACCGCCGCGAGGCGACCGGCAACCTTGCGCGCCTGCTCCTCCTCAGCAGCCTCCACCATGACGCGGAACAGCTCCTCGGTGCCAGACGGGCGCAGCAGCACGCGGCCGGAATCGCCCAGCTCAGACTCCGCCTCGGCGATGGCGTCCTTGACGGACTGGTCCTCCAAGATCAGCGCCTTGTTGGACACAGGCACGTTGATCAGCGTCTGCGGCAGCACCGTCATCACCTCGGCCAGCTCGGCGAGCGTCTTGCCGGTCTCCGCCATGCGCTCCATGAGCATGAGGCCGGACAGCACGCCGTCGCCAGTCGTGGCGTGCGCCGGCGCCACGATGTGGCCGGACTGCTCGCCGCCGAGGGAGAAATCGCCGCGTCCGAGCTCCTCGAGCACGTAGCGGTCGCCCACCTTCGTCTCGCGCACCTCGATGCCTTCGCGCTGCATGGCCAGCTTCAGGCCCAGGTTGCTCATCACTGTGGCGACCAGCGTGTTGTCCTTCAGGCTGTTGGACTCCTTCATGCCGGTGGCGAGGATGGCCATGATCTGGTCGCCGTCGACGACGTTGCCCTGCGCGTCCACGGCCAGGCAGCGGTCGGCGTCGCCGTCGTGCGCCAAGCCCAGGTCCGCGCCGTGCTCGACCACAGCCGCCTGGATCTGGTCCATGTGGGTGGAGCCGGAGCCGTCGTTGATGTTGTAAGCGTTCGGCGTGTTGTGGATCGCGGTGACCTCGGCGCCGGCGGCGGCGTAGGCCTTCGGGGCGACCTCGGAGGCGGCGCCGTTGGCGCAGTCCACCACGACCTTGATGCCGCTCAGCGACTCAGGCACGGCCTCCTTGAGGTGGGCGAGGTAGCGCTCCTGCGCGTCCGGCGCCTCCTCGATGACACGGCCGATGGCGGTGCCGGTCGGGCCCGTTTCCTCCAGCACGGCCATAGCGCGCTCGATCTCGTCCTCGATGTCGTCCGGCAGCTTCTTGCCGCCGGCGGCGAAGAACTTGATGCCGTTATCCGGCATCGGGTTGTGGGACGCGGAGATCATCACACCGATGTCGGCGCCGTAGTCGTCGGTGAGAAACGCCAGGCCCGGGGTGGGGATGACGCCGACGCGCAGCACGTCCACGCCTTTCGACGCCATACCGGCTGCCATCGCGGCAGCCAGCATCTCGCCGGAGACGCGCGGGTCCCGGCCGATCAGCGCGATCGGGCGGCGTTTCTCCGAGCCGCGGTCCTTGGTCAGCACGGTCGCAGCTGCGGCGCCGAGCTTGAGGGCAAGCGATGCGGTGAGGGCCTCGTTAGCCAGGCCGCGGACACCGTCAGTTCCGAACAATCGAGTCATGCGCACAATTATGCACTTGCCTCTCGACGATCGCTCCGCCACCCCAACTCTCGCGCGAATTTACCTGCGGTTTTGACAGTTATCCACAGCTGTCTCTTATACACATCTGACGCTGCCGACGAAGGCTTAGGTGTAGAT